>Ga0129310_1001792_pt1 | contig 17660 bp, 18 predicted proteins | sample Go1ome_2_FD_94433 | JGI IMG/M metagenome (GOLD analysis project Ga0129310, IMG submission 94433) | Western lowland gorrila individual fecal microbial communities from Wisconsin, USA - Go1022A metagenome | ecosystem: Host-associated > Mammals > Digestive system > Large intestine > Fecal | place...
ACTTTATCAGGCTGCACTCAATGCGGCAGCCTCATGCGTAAAACAGTCATTGCTTGATTATATCTAAATAAAAGGAGAAGGTAGACATGCAGATTAATTCCAGATTGTTTGGAGAAATAGATATTGAAGACGATAAGATCATCGATTTTAAAAACGGCATAATAGGATTTGAAGAATATCACAAATATGCACTTATTTTTGATGCGGAGAAGGAATCTTCAAAGAGCATAATGTGGCTTCAGTCAATGGAAGAGCCTGAACTTGCATTCCCTGTTGCCGACCCGACACATATATACAGCGGATATAATCCGGTAGTCGAGGATGAGTGGCTTGAGTCAATCGGTGGAATAGATAAGCCGGAGGATGTATTTGTACTTGTGGTACTTACGGTTCCATCCGACCTTACCAAGATGACAGCTAACTTAAAAGCACCACTTGTTATCAACACTGATACCAGAAAGGGCTGCCAGATAATAGTGAACAACGAAGGATATCAGGTAAGATATAATGTCTACGATTATGTCCAGAGTCTTAAGAAGGAGGAAGGTAAATGCTAGCATTATCAAGAAAAAAGAATGAATCCATTGTAATCAATAATGATACTGAAATTACCATCCTTGAGATTAAGGGCGATCAGGTTAAAATAGGTATTACGGCGCCTAAGAGCGTACCTGTATACCGTAAGGAAGTATATCTTCAGATACAGGAATCGAATGAGGCAGCAAGCAAGGCGTCCGGTATGGAAGCATTGAAAAATCTGCTTAAATAATATTAACTATTTCCGGCGCACAGCCGAAATAAGTAAAAGAAACACAGAGTTTTGTTAAAGGCACATGGAGGTGTTATAATGACAATTGATTCAATTTCCAATGACAGCTCGAAATCGTATAGGACAATGGATGTCAGTGCTCCGATTTCGAAGCCGGATTTTACTACCACAAGTGAAGCGGCAGCATCTGCAGAACAGAGCACAGTTAATCAGGACGACCGTTACTCGGAGGAAAAGGCAGTAGGCAATACACCTTCCGATAAGACGATTAAGCAGGCTATTTCAGATATTAATAAGAAGATTAACCCTAATACAATAGCTGAATACGGCTATCATGAGAAGACGAACCGTGTAACCATCAAAATAGTTGACAAGGACTCGGATAAGGTAATCAAGGAGTTCCCGGCTGAGGAGACTCTTGATATGATAGCGAAGGTCTGGGAACTTGCAGGAATGTTCCTTGATGAAAGAGGATAGATAGGAGAGATATTATGGCGATAAGACTTACAGGACTTAATTCAGGACTTGATACCGATGCCATGGTTAAAGAGCTTGTGTCCGCATATTCGACCAAGAAAGATAAATACGTAAAGGCTAAGACCAAACATGAATGGAAGATGAGTGCATGGAAAGATACCAATACCAAGGTATACAGCTTTTACACAAGTACTCTTTCCAAAATGAGGTATTCTTCGGGATATAACTTAAGATCGGCATCAATATCAGATACTACAATAGCCACTGTCAAAGCAGCAAGCGGAGCAACGGCAAGTACCCAGTCACTTGAGGTTACGAGACTTGCCACATCAGGTTATCTGACAGGCGGTAAGGTTACAGACGCAAACGGTGCCAAGGTATCGGCCAATACCAAGTTAAGCGAGCTTGGCATTACCGATGGTACTCTTAAGATTAATGATACATATGTGACACTTGACGGAGATACTACACTTTCAGGACTTGCATCCAAGTTAAAAGGTATAGGCGTGAGTGCTAACTTTGATGCCACAAGCCAGAGATTTTTTGTAAGTTCAACTGGATCCGGAGCTGAAGGTGAATTTACACTTACGGCAGGCGATGAGGCAGGGATTGCCGCATTGCAGAAATTAGGCCTTTACTCGGCAACAGACGTTAACGGTGATGAAAGTGCCGAGGTTGCATATTATAAGAAAATGGCTTCCGCCAATGCTGATGACTTAATCTCATTCAGGTACAAGAAAGCCAAGTACACAACCGAGAGTTACACCAAATACATAGAAGGGCTTGTCAAGAGCGCCAAGTCCAATAAAGAATCTGCCGAATCCAAGCTGAAGAAGATTACAGCGGACGATTACAAATGGAAAGACGATTATAAGACTGAAGAAGAATACAACAAGGCCAAGGCTGAGCTTAATGATAAAATCACCAAGTATACTAAGGAGCTTGATGATAACAACGCACTTCTTGCAGATTCTTCCAAACTTGCTGTTTCCATGGACGAGGCAAATGCCAAGATCAAGGATAGTATAATCAAGCAGGTCAATGGCGAAATTGCGGCAGCACAGAAGATAGTGAATGAAGGAATATATACCAACTCAGCGGATTCTGCGCGAATTGTTGCCCAGGATGCAGAGATTAAGCTTAACGGAGCTACTTTTACAGGAAGCACGAACTCATTCTCAATCAACGGCCTTACAATTGATGTTAAGAATACAACGCAGAGTGCGGTTACCATAACGACATCCGTAGATACCCAGGGAATCTACGATAAGATCAAAGAACTGCTTAAGGGTTATAACGAAATGATCGGCAATATCGACGAACAGTATTATGCTGAATCGGCGAAGGGATATGAACCGCTTACCGATGATGAGAAAGAAGCGATGACCGACAAGCAGATAGAAGAGTGGGAAGACAAGGTCAAGAAAGCTCTTCTTCGTAAAGACGGAACACTCGGAGGCATATCATCGGCACTCAAGAGTGTATTTTACTCAACGTCCATTGAGAAAGACGGAGTTAAATATAATATAGCATCTTTTGGCATCGCTACAGGAGGCTATTTTACAACAGAACAGAAGGACAGAGGTAAATTCCATATCGACGGAGACCCGGATGACAGTCTGACATCATCCAATTCCGATAAATTGATGGCAGCTATTGCCAACGATCCTGATACTGTCATGGAATATTTCCAGACACTTTCGCAGAATCTGTATGATAAGTTAAGCGACAAGATGTCCGCTACGTCACTCAGCAGTGCGTTCACTATCTACAACGATAAGGAAATGTCAAGCCAGTACAGTGACTATAAGAAGAAGGTCAGTGACTGGGAAGAGAAACTTAAAGATATAGAGGATTCGTATTATAAGAAGTTCTCTAAAATGGAGAGTGCTCTTTCCAAACTGCAGTCCCAGACATCACAGCTTTCAAGCTTATTTGGAAATTAAACGGCTGAAATGTTATAACACGGAGGAAATATAATGGTAAATAATGCAGAAGGCTATAATGCGTATCTGAGAAGCAAGATTATGACGGCAACACCGGCAGAACTTACACTTATGCTGTATGAAGGAGCCATTAAGTTTGTCAACAAAGCCATTATGTCAATAGAGAAGAAGGATATTATGGGCGCACATAATAACCTTATGAAGACCCAGCGTATCATAGAAGAACTCAGGGCATCACTGGATCACAAATATCCGGTAGCCAAGGAGTTTGACACAGTGTATGAGTATATCTTAAGAAGACTTATTGAGGCTAATGTTAAGAAAGATATGGATATATTGGAAGAAGTTCTTGAACACTTAAGAACCATGCGTGATACATGGAAAGAAGTCATGAAGAACGCCAATGCACCACAGCCTGCATCAAGGTAGAATACGGAGGATTGATATGGAAGATATGGCTAATTATCTTCAGGCTCTTTCGGACAGCCTTGATAAGAAGATAGGTATACTTGACAGACTTGCGATATTGACGGATAAACAGCGCAATATAGCAACGGCACAGACGTTTGATGATGAAGAATTCCAGAAAACACTTGACGAGAAAGAAGAGCTGATAGAACAGCTTACCAGACTGGATACGGGATTCCAGATTCTCTATGACAATATCAAGGCAGGTCTTGATAAGAACAGGGAAATGTATAAGAATGAGATTCAGGCGATTCAGTCTCAGATTAAGAAGATACTCGACAAGAATGCAGCCCTCCAGGTGGCAGAGAATAATAACCGGAATCTTATCAGCAAGAGATTTACCGAACTTAAGAGAGAAGTCCATCAGGTCAAGAAGTCCCGTGATACAGCGGCCAATTATTACAAGACCATGAATAATATCACGGCGGAACCTTATTTTATGGACCAGAAAAAATAATTTAAAAAAGTTTATAATCGGGGTTAAGTATTTAAAATAAGCTCCGATATATAATACAAGTAAGAAAGTTACTTAACAACACCGGCGTTAAGCCGGTACATAACACAATCGCCATGGAAGGCGATGTATATTCAAGGAGGAATTTATTATGGTAGTTCAGCACAATTTATCAGCAATGAACACAAACAGACAGCTTGGTCTTACAACAAGTGCACAGGCTAAGTCAACAGAGAAGTTATCATCAGGTTATAAGGTAAACCGTGCAGGCGATGATGCTGCAGGTCTTACAATCAGTGAGAAGATGAGAAGCCAGATCAGAGGTCTTAACAAGGCATCTGACAACGCTCAGAACGGTGTATCTCTTGTACAGACAGCTGAAGGTGCTCTTAACGAGGCACATTCAATTCTTCAGCGTATGAACGAGATTGCTACTCAGGCTGCTAACGATACTAACACAACAGCAGACAGAGGAGCTATCCAGAAGGAAATCAATGCACTTTCTACAGAGCTTACAAGAATTTCTTCAACGACTCAGTTCAACACTATGAACCTTCTCGACGGAGACTTCAAGGACAAGAACCTTCAGGTTGGTGCTCTTTCAGGACAGAAGATTTCTATCACTATTAAATCAATGAGTGCTCAATCTCTTGGAGTAGATGCTCTTAAAGTTAGCACATTCGTATTAGCAGGTTCTGCAATGTGCAAGATTCAGAAGGCTATTTCTCAGGTATCAGCTCAGAGATCTGATCTTGGTGCTATCCAGAACAGACTTGAGTACACAATCAACAACCTTAACACAACATCTGAGAATACAAGCTCAGCTGAGTCACTTATCAGAGATACTGATATGGCTACAGAGATGGTTAACTACAGCAAGAACCAGATTCTTGCTCAGGCTGGTCAGTCAATGTTGGCTCAGGCTAATTCAGCTAACCAGGGTGTTCTTTCATTACTTCAGTAATTTAAAAGCAACTATCATGGATAAGCCGGTATACTACCGGCTTATCTTTTTTTATAAGTATATTTATGGAGTTACTATATGGAATTAAACAAAGTTTTTTATGACAATATGAATGCAATCCGGAATAGGTATGATAATCAGGAGACTTTCCTTGATATTTCGGATGCGTTGACGGAGTATGCATTGAATAATGACGGGAACAGTCAGATGCTCTATCCGGACGATCAGATGGCGATGACATGGGCTGACAATTTTAAAGAGCAGGTTATAAACAGGACATACTATCTTATCGGTTTTTCTGATGGAAAATTCATTACCTGTCTGCTCAGAAATCTTAATGAGACAAATAGTGTATATATATACGAACCTGATATAATATCCTTCATAAATGTACTTAACACCTATGATCTGACGGAATGTCTGTCAGACAAACGCATGGCAATATGCGTTGAAGGTATTAATGATGACAGTTTTTTTGATGTTGTGGTATCAACCGTGACATATGATAATTGCAGGCTTCTTATGGTCGGCGCACTTCCGGGATACGAGAATTTTACAAAAGAATATGAAGATATGCATAAAATGCTTTCGTACAGGATTGAAACGGTACAGTTTGATATGATTACCGAAATGAAGTTATGTCATCAGATGGTTACCAATAAGATGAGTAATATGTGTGATGTCTTAAAACAGAGAAGCATTAATCAGCTCATTGACAAGTTTAATGAGATAAACAAGAATGGCGGTACCGCAATTATCGTTTCGGCAGGGCCGTCTTTGGACAAGAATGTCGAAGAATTAAAGAAAGCGGAAGGAAAAGCACTGATAATAGTGGTAGATACTGCGTTAAAGACGGTGTTGAGAGCAGGCGTCAGACCGGATTTGACAGTGTGTGTTGATCCGCGTAAGGAAGTTGAACTTTTTGGACATGAACAATTTAAAGACGTTCCGGCCGTCTTCGAAATGGAAATACCGCCGGCAATAATTGATATGCATTGTGGCAGTCGTTTTTATGCGGGAAGCGGGGAAGAAGATATTCTAAACCATTATCGTAAGTTATATTTTGGAGAAGGATATAAAACTGTTGCCGGAGGCGGTTCTGTTGCCAATTCGGCATTTTCGCTGGCAATAGAACTGGGCTTTAAGACCATTATTCTGGTTGGGCAGGATCTCGCCTTTACAGACGGAAAAGGCCATACCAAGGGTGCTTATGATAACGAGGAAAAGAATGTTAAGGACGCGGCGCAGGCACAGTATGTATGTGAGGTTGAAAGCGTTGATGGCGGAACGGTAAAAACGGAGACGAGGATGCGCTCATACCTCCGTTGGTTTGAAAACAGCATAGCTGCCCACAGAGAAATAAAAGTTATAGATGCGACTGAGGGAGGCGCGCTTATACATGGCAGTCATGTAATGAAGCTTTCCGAAGCGATACAGAGCGAGTGTGGCATGAATATGATTGATTACCGTACAATCATAAACAATATTCCGCAGCAGTTCGATGATGATATGCAGAAAGAGATGTTTGGATATCTTGCACATATTAATACCGCAATTGATGAACTTGAAGTAAAATTAAATGACGGAATTAAGGCATACAATGACCTTGCCGGTGCAATCAGAGTCGGGAACATGTCCGCAGTAAACGAAATTATGGAGAAGGTCAGGGCAGTAAATGAGTTGGAAGAAAAAGAACCGCTCTTTTCGTTGATAAGGAGGTATTCCGTCGAAGACAGGTACAATGTTAAGGAAGACCTGTACCAAAGCGAAACGGATGATACCATGGCCGCCATCAACGGTGGCATAAAGCTGTTAAATTCATATATTAACGGTATGGAGATTATGAAGACGGAGACACATCTTTGCACTGATAAAATTAATTGAATATCATGTTAAGGATCTCATTAAGGCGCATCTCGTAAGTGTGATGCGCTTTTATTTTTTCATGTCCGCTTGCAGCGATTTCCATGCGTTCATCCTCATGTTCAAGATAATAGCGGCATTTATTGATCAGGTCATCTTCACCGTCGTACATAATGTAATCTGTGCCGTTTTCAAAATATTCATCCATATCAGGCTGGTAATTGCTCATAAGAAAACCACCGCTCCCCATAATATCAATAGCCCTGAGCGGGATACCGGTATATATGCTTCGCAAAGTGATATTAAGATTGATGCGGCTGCATTTGAAAACATAAGGCATAACGTTGTATGGATCAACAGCTCCGAGATTGTGGATATTCGGAAGATACGGTGTCGGATTATGAGTGTACAGGTTAGTATTGAAATTATCCGATACTGTACGAAGAAGTTTCTTACGTTCAAGTTCAGTTATTTTCCGGTCGATAAAAAACCTTGAATATATGTATGAATCGGTCTCAACACCGTCAGAATCCGGAGTGTATGGTCTGGCTTGCCTCAAGTCGGATAATATCTTATCAGATAACAACTCTTCTATAAAATTATAACCGGATATGGCAGTCTGCGCCTGCATTATTGCGTCGAGATAGCCTTTTGTATAAGGCGAAATTCCGGTAAGACTGTCATAAAGATTATGAGCTTCGTCATACATAGAACCGACAAAAGACACATCACAGTCCAGCCTGTTATGAATGGCATTATCCGGTATCATGCCGTCAAGGCGCGAAACAGCGGCAGCGAGGGGCAGATAATGAACGGTTGCAATCCCCTGCCGGTTAAGGTCATCACATGTAGCTCTGTCAAAGGTGAAAATATAATTGCACTTGTTGATAACAGTGGCTGAATACAGCGATAAATGTGGACAGTCATATACCCATGCGGCATAAGGCTTGTTAAATTTCTGACAAACTCTCGAAACGAGCGGAAAATAGTTGAATGAAAATATCAAGTCGACATCTTCCTTTTCCATGAAATCAGAAAAGGAGGATATAAAATCGTCACTGTGTCTTAAGTCGTAGTACGGGTGTGAGAATTTGACAATATTGTGTCCTGATTTTCTGAAAGCATCATCAATATCTTCTTTGCCAAAACTGGCCCATTCAATTATAAGTATTTTCATAATATCCTCGTTGAGTTTATTTATTCCGTGATTTTTTCCATATATTCAATGTTGGTCATTGTCACATCAAATAGTTTATCCTGAATGCGAGATATTTCCTTCCGGATTGCATCATGGTTGTCAAGAATGACACAGGCTTTTTCATAAAGCTGAACGGCAAAATTATCGTCACGTATATCTACACCCCACTCTGGATGCTCTATGTCATCGAGAAACCATTGCAATTTATCGTGACTGATTATGCTTAATATCGGAACTCTTAAACCGAAAGGAATCATCTGTGCGTGACCACGCATGCCGATTACCATTTTCGGAGCGGCATACGCCTGATATATTTTGTCAATATCTTTTTCTGTAAATAAATCAACCAGTTCATATCTGATGCCGGCCTGGTCCAGGTATTGAAGTATCTCATTGTCTGCACCGAAATGTGAATAATATTTTATCTTGATTTTGCCTTGAAGTACATTAAGCACTTTTAATATATCAAGCATACGCTCCTGATAAATGTCGGCTCCGTTCTTGGAAAAACGAAATTCGGCTTTATCAAAAGCCAGATTGACTGCAATAAAGTCTTCTTCGGGATTTTCGTTAGTATATTCCGGACATATGCGTGAAATTATGGTTGTAGGACATGGCTGCCATACAAGTTTATCACGATATTCAGGAAGAAGATATTTGCTGATGGCATCAATCGAACCGTGATTTCGTAAACCTATAAAGCCGCAATGGGGTGCTAAACGGTTTATGTTTTCTTTAAATGATTCAGAAAGCTCACCTTGTCCCCTGAACTGATTGTATCCAACAGCAAAGATAAATACAGGAACATCAAGTCTGTCAATGGCATCGTCGGAAATATCCCATTGCCAACTGCCGGATTGTTCATCGGCACGCTCAAAAAACAGGCCGCCACCACCGACTACAAGCGCTTTTCCGGCATTGGCATACCGGGCTTCTTTCAATCGGAAAGGACAACCTACACTTATATCTGCCCATTCAATATTCCTGGAATATATGGAACAAATTGTTCTCTTTATCATATCACATAGGATTCGGTCACCAATATTTCCGTATTGATATGTAGATATGTGCATAAAATCATTATTCATAATAAGATTTTGATTATGTTTTAGGGAATCAACCTCTGCATTTAAGGTATTAATCTGATTCAATGTGGTTTGTAATGCAGACACTATCGTATTCGAATATGAATTTTGGTTCTGGGTTAATGTTAAAACATCTTTTTCAAGAGTTAAAAGTTTATTTTCTATATCCATGCTTAAGGGCCCTCCGTATTTAAAAATTATCTGTTGAAATTAAGTTGTCTGAAACGCTGCCTGTATCATCTGGCCGACACGTATTGTATAAGTGTGATTCTGCCGGACATATTCATATCCGTTATGTGCGATTTCCTTGCGGATGTCTGGATGACGCAGGTAATAGTCGGCTTTGTATTCTAGGTCGTCAAGCGATTCGTATATGTCCAGATGTTCGCCTATCGTAAAATATTCCGGAAGCTCTGTTTGATAGTTGGTCAGCATAAAACCGCCGCATCCGAGAATGTCAAATATCCTTAACGGCAGGCCGCTGCGGATGGATTTGGCAGTCGGGTTTATGTTTATGGCCGCCTGATTAAAAATCAGAGGCATTTCGGTAAGAGTTTTAGCAAGTCCCCGGTTATGTATATGCGGCATCGATGAAGTGTCGCTCGCGGTATATATATCCACATCAAAGCGTTCGCTTAACCTTGTGAACAGGCGTATGCGCTCTTCACATGTGATTTTGGTACCGATATAGAGCTGCGCCAGCACAGCTTTGTAATTCTCACGGGAATTTGGCATAAAACGGTAAAAACCTGGATAATCATTCATGATATCTTTCACAATTGTGTCATTAAGCATTTCCTCGACAAAGTAATATCCATATACTTTTAACTGCGCCTCTATTAATCCGTCGATATAACCCTTATTGTACGGCGATGAAATGTGAATGTTGTCAAAAGGACACTTCTCGGAATAAAGTGAACCGACAAAAGCTATGTCCGAGCGGAACTCATTACCCTTGGCAGAGTTAATGACCTTGTCCCATGCTGCGACATTAGTTGCAAGCGGAATATGGAAAATGCAGTCCGGATTAACCGGGTGAAATTCACGGTATAACTCCTTGTCAAAAAGAAAAACGCGGTTGCACGGGTTAGCGAGCGAATTTGAATATAATTCAAGTACCGGGCTGTCCACGATAAGGCACATATAAGGAATATGAAAAATATTGCATACCTCGGATATGTCAGGAAAAAAATTAATGCTGAAAACGAACGAATAATTGCGCTCGAACAAGGCCTTGCTGAGAGTATCGGCTCTCTGAGCAGGCAGGATATTTTTATCAGTGATCTCAGCATCAGATTCATAGACCTGTATTCCGTATTCTTTGAATGCGGAAATCATATCCGGCTCACAGATGCTTCCGTAGCGGTAAAACAGAATATTCATAATAAGCTCCAAAACATTTACTTTAATCTAATAATATCATAAAAATGTTCCGATATATAGAGTAAATATTTTTTAGGGAAGGAGCCCGCCATGGATATAGTATATAAGAAACCACGCCTTATAGCAGAGGCAGGATGCAATCATAAAGGGGATATTGAAATCGCCAAAGAATTAATAAGGACAGCCGCAATTTATTGCAAGGCTGATGTTATCAAATTTCAGAAAAGATGTAATAAGGAGCTTCTGACTCCGGAGCAATATAATGCGCCTCATCCGAATCCGGCCAATTCATATGGAAAGACATATGGAGAGCATCGCGAATTTCTTGAATTTACGGCAGCGCAGCACGGAGAATTAAAGGAATACTGTGAGAAGATGGGAATAATATACAGTACATCGGTATGGGATATGACCTCGGCAAAGGAGATAACGGCACTTAAGCCTGAACTTATCAAAATACCTTCCGCATGTAATAACCATTATGAAATGCTTCAGTGGCTCTGCGATAATTATCACGGAGAAATACATGTGTCGCTCGGAATGACCACACATGAGGAGGAAGAGAAACTCATCAAACTTTTTGAAGATAACGGAAGAGCGAAGGATGTTGTCCTGTATGTATGCACGTCAGGATATCCGGTTCCGTTTGAAGATATGTGCCTTCTCGAAATCAACAGGGTAAGAGAGGCATATGGTGACAGAGTTAAGGAGATTGGATTCTCCGGACATCACCTCGGTATTGCGGCGGACATTGCGGCATACACACTCGGAGCCACTACCATAGAGAGACATTACACTCTTGACAGAACATGGAAAGGCACGGACCACGCGGCCTCTCTTGAGCCGGAAGGAATCCGTAAGCTTAAGAGAGATCTTGTTGCCGTCAATAAGGCTCTTACATATAAGTCCCAGGAAGTGCTTCCTATTGAACAGGTACAGAGGGACAAACTCAAATACAGAAAACACTAGGAGATTAAGATGAACGTAGCATTTATACCTGTCAGAGGCGGAAGTAAATCCATACCTCTCAAAAATATCAAAGTTATAAACGGCAAGCCGCTTATATACTGGACAGCAGCTGCGGCGTCGGGTTGCAGATACATAGATAAGGTATATGTTGCAACAGACAGCGAAGAGATAAGACAGACGGTGGAAGCCTTTAATCTGGACAAGGTAGAGGTTATTGACAGAGACCCGGCAACAGCTACGGATACAGCCTCAACGGAGATGGCTATGGAGGATTTTGCCTCAAGGTATGATTTCGATAATATCGTGCTGGTGCAGGCAACATCCCCACTTCTTACGTCCGATGATCTGAACGGCGGTTTTGAACTTTTTATGCAGCCCGATACGGACAGCGTGTTGTCTGCGGTACCGCAGAAGAGATTCAACTGGAGCGTGGATGGCAGCGGTTACGCATCGCCAATTAATTACGATTATATGCACAGGCCGAGAAGGCAGGAGTTTGACGGATATCTCACGGAGAACGGTGCATTCTATATTACATCAAGAGCCGGATTTGAGCAGAGCCATAACAGACTTTCCGGCAGAATCAGGGCCTATTCTATGAATGAAGATACATTTTTTGAAATAGATGAACCATCTGATTTTGAGATAATAGGACAACTGATGCAGCGTAAGGCCTATGCTGCTCCTAAAACAGAACGTATTAGACTTTTTCTTACAGACAGCGACGGCTGTCTGACGGACGGCGGAATGTATTATTCACCTGACGGAGACATGTTGAAGAAATTCAATGCCAAAGACGGTATGGGTATTTCACTTCTGCACAAGGCAGGAATCATTACCGGAATTGTTACCGGGGAGAATACACAGATAGTTGCCGGCCGTGCCGCTAAGCTCTCAATGGAGGAGGTTCACCTCGGAATCAAAAACAAGCTTGAGTGCGTCAAGGAAATATGTGGCAGGCTGGGAATCGAATTGTCACAGACGGCGTATGTCGGAGACGATATTAACGATATCGAAGTTATGGACAGCGTAGGATATGCAATCAGCGTTCCTAACGCGGAAGAATCCGTTAAAAAACATGCCGATTATATAACACCGAGAAGCGGTGGTTTTGGTGCGGTCCGTGATGCTGCTGAGAAAATATTGGAGATAAACGGACAGTTATGATTTCGGTATGCATTATTACTAAGAATGAAATTAATAAGCTGGAAAAATGCCTGCGTGCATTAAAGGATTATCCGTTTGAAATTGTAGTTGTTGATACCGGCTCGGATGACGGAACACCGGAAATGGCACGCGGATATACCTCCAAAGTGTACAGTTATAAGTGGGATGATGATTTTGCGGCGGCAAGGAATTATGCCGCTTCCAAGGCATCCAATGACTTTGTTATCGTCGTTGACAGCGATGAAACACTGACATACATTGATTACGATAAGTTGTGTACGGCCATAAGCAATAATCCCAATGCCATAGGGCGGAGTCTGATTATCAATCTCTATGAAAGAGACGGCGAACAGGTCAGAGATGAATGGCGCTTAAGTCGCATATATAACCGCCGTAAAGCCGGATATGAAGGATCGGTTCATGAGCAGTTGAGAAATTTCGACGGAACCGAACCGGAATATTTTGATGCACCGATAGAATTTGAACACAGCGGATACGCAGGTACACAGGAAGAAGTATCAGCTAAGGCAAAGCGTAATATCGCACTCCTGCTTAAAGAGTACGACAGGAAACCGCAGGACGTATATATACTTTACCAGCTTGGCAAAAGCTATTATATGAAGCAGGACTACGAGCAGGCATATGAGTTTTTTGACAAAGCAACATACCTTGAAATTGACGAGAAACTCGAATACGTGGCGGATCTGATAGTGAGTTACGGCTATTCCATGCTGAACACGGGACGCAGCGAAAAGGCACTTCTGCTGGAAAATCTCTATCCCGAATTCGGACAAAGAGCGGAGTTTCGTTTTGTGCTGGCGTTGATATACATGAACAATATGATGTTTGATAAGGCATATGATATGTTTATGTCGGCCACAAAAGCGCCGGTGTGCCATACTGTGGGTGTGGATTCGTATAAGGCTTTTTATAACGCGGGCGTAATAAAAGAGTGCCTCGGCAATAAGCGTGAGGCACTGAAGTTATATCATATGTGCAAAGAATATACCAAAGCGAAAGAACGCATTAAGGCACTTACAGATTAAAGATCTGTTTTTCCAACGGAATAAGATGTTCACAGGCATCGATGAGACCTTCAAAATACCTGATGTAATTTGAAATGGTTTCGGAGGTGTCTGTTTTTTCATATAACCGCATGGATAAACTATGGACTTCTGTCGGAATGCATTGACATAAGCAACTCAACTCCGGATGAGAGTTTAGAAGAATAAAAGTGTCATCGCAGGCGCCTATAAGCATTCCGGCTTCCTCATTACTGTAAGTCCTGCTTCTTATGGCAGTAAGTTTGCTGACGGTAGACTGAAGCCCGGCCAGGAAATCTGTCTGGGATTTCGTGACTTTGAGAAAGAAATCCTGCATGTTAAACGGATTCCGGCAAAGGTTTCCGGTATTCAGTGTAAAACTTCCGGTGCAGTATTTATCCAATGCGTCACGGAAATTCATATAGGTCGTGTGTTTTATAAGCGCTCCGTCGGGTGAGGTGTTGATTACGTTGATATCAGGACATTTTGATATGCGTTCCTCAAATAACTGACGGTACATATCCATCTGAAAATTGGTTTCGACATAGCCGCCTGATGTGCACGGAACTTGCATTATTGTGCCGTTTTCGGGGTCATGTGCGTCACTGTTCATTATAGCATCCGACGAATGTGTCATACCGTTCGGATAACCGAGGTCGAGGCCTGTGCATATGATATTGCGGCTTTGGAGAAAAAGTCCTATTCCGAGCGCATGATTGGACACCGAACTGTCGGCATCCACATGCGGAAGTTCTCTTTTTTCCAGATAGGCCATATAGTCGGCAAGGAAGTCGCCGTATGAGTAGTAAAAAGCCGGCCCGCTGTGAAATTCAAATAAATGTCTGTTGCAGGAAATCGGAAAAATTCCCGGTATTAATGATACTCTTGGGTCGATAAAATTGCCGAGCTCCTTAATCGGATCAACGGAAATAAACATATCGGGAATGATATCGTTGCGCATAAGCGTGGGAAGAGCGGAGTCAACACTCAATATAAATGCATGCCCCTTGGCCTCGCGTAGGAAATCTATAGATGCATCAAGGGATGGGCCTGCGGCAGCTATTATAAGCGGAATATCGGACGGAATAATTTCCTTAAGAGCATCAATGGTGTATTCCTGATTCATTTTTGCCATATTATATATGAGATTGTCAACTATAACGCAACCGAACCTCCTGAAGGTATCGTACATTAATTCGACTCTTGTGGCGCACTGCGACACCGTATCGTTAAAATCCGCGTATTCGTCACGGAAGATTACTGGATAATTCGGGTGGACGCAGATGCATGCACCCTGAACGTCCGTATAGTAAAGCACGGAGATTATCGTGTCCGTGAGTTCCTGCTTTGACGGGGCGCACATAAGATGAATCCGGTTATCATTTAAACAGTCTGCCAATTCCGGGTTGGACATGGCGAGTTCGTATATTGACTTGTCAGGTTCACACACAACAAAAACAGCGTCGCTGTCTGCGGCGTTTAACAACGCGCGAAAGAAACTGCCGCTTCCTATTCCAAATACAAAATACTTAGGATGTCTGAAAGTTGAAATGTGCGTTTTGGCCCATATTTTTTCATATAAATCTGTGTGATATAAACTGCCAAGCTGATATATGCGGCCGTCATCGGTCTCATATGTCAGGATTTGACGGCCGTCAATTTCTACATAAGCTGCACTCATAATGTATTTTCCTCCACGTAACTTTTTACTTCGAGAAGATTGTATTTTATTTCATAACTGATAATATCCAGAAGCTTTAATATATCATCTCCTTGACAAGCGCCAATTAAATTTGCAATAAGGCTGGTCCACGCCGGAAGGTCATCTGCGTGTGAGGCGTACTCCGGCAGAGAATACAGGCGGTATATGTCCTGAAGAAATCCGGCTGTTTCAGCACAAAATGAGTTGAGAAGCTCGGAACACGGTTCTTCGGCGAGGATATTACGCGTAAGCAAATCGCATTTATCTATGAGTATATTAATTTTATTGATGATTTTATCCATATAATATTTCCTTTGATGATGTGGTATGGTACACTTGACTATAACATATATCGGAGCGGTAGAGGTATTTTTTTATGAAAATATTAATGTACAAATGGAAAGCGTATAATCACGAGGACCTGAAACAGAATCTTATCGGAAGGGGACATGAGGTAACTGAGATTACCGGGGAACTTAAGACATTTGAAGCGGATGAGGTTTTTGAAGAGAAACTTATAAAAACAATTAAAAGCGGATCGTATGATCTTATGATGAGCATTAATTATTTTCCACTTATATCGGATATATGTGAGTCAGCCGGACTTAAGTATGTTTCGTGGTGTTGTGACAGCCCGATATCGACAATGTACCATGAAAGCATATTTAACGGAGTTAATACTGTTTTTACTTTTGATAAAATCAACCAGCTGGAATTTGAAGATATGGGAGCGCCGGTATATTACCTGCCGTTATGCGGTAACGAAGAACGGTCGCGCAAAGCCATAAACAGTGCCGCGCCGGATGACTGCAGGTCTGAGATATCATTCGTGGGAAGTATGTATAATAAGAATTCATATGATGAGGTTTATGAACATTTTACCGAGTACATGAAGGGGTATTTTGATTCTGCACTAAAATTACAGACAAAAGTATACGGTGATTATCTGCTTGATGACGTGCTGGACGGAGATATGCTTGCAGAACTTGAGAAATACTTCAGAATAGAGAAATCGGACAGGTCATTTTCGGATATGTCATTGATGTTTTCAACCACGGTGCTTAGTTATAAAATAGCACAACTTGAAAGACGTGAAATAATCGGCGCATTGTCACCGCATTTTGATATGGACGTGTATACGGATGATGAGAGCGGGTTTGTCAGGGCGAGGAATCGCGGCCTGGCCGATTACTGGAAAGAAACACCGGTTATTTTTAACCGCAGCCGTATTAATCTGAATCTTACACTGAGAAGCATCAGAAGCGGGATTCCGTTGAGAGTATGGGACATTATGGCAGCCGGAGGCTTCTGCATAAGCAACAGACAGGCGGAAATGCCGCTTTTTTTCAAAGAAAATGAAGACATAGTCTACTTCTCCGATATGGAAGAACTTGTGGACAAAGCAGGGTATTACCTGGAACATGATGATGAGCGCAGAAAGATAGCATCATCGGCACACGAAAAAGTGAGCAGATATCATACCTATACGGACAGAATAGACGAGATGGCGGAATATATTCCAGGATTGTGAAAAAAATACAGCTGCTCTTAAGAAAAACAGCCGGGAGGCCGATATAATTAAATATATGCTAAAGGAGAAAAACAATGGATAATAATATTAAAGATGACCAGATAGAAGCACTCGAGACACTTGCGGATTACATTCCGAAATTAATCGGAGGTATTGATACGGTAAAGGCGGAACTTCGCGGAGAACGTAAACCGGATACGGATGAATACCTTAAAATGATTATAGATGGCATTAACTGGGTGCTTGGAATTGTTAACGGATGCATGAGCCTGTTTGAAGAATATAATATTGTATTCGACAAGGAGAAGGCTAATGATTATTCTACCGCATTCAGTAAGGCGTACGGAACAGGCAATGATACGGCAATAGCCGATTCGATGGATGCAGATGTTATACCGATGATTAAGCTCATCCAGAGAACTGCCGATGAAGCACTTGATGCCAGCAGATAAATACAATTAGTTCAAGGAGTTTATATGCAGGAAGATTATAATGCCATACTTGAAGCGGATGCCTGTAGCAGGCGCGGCGACAGAGCCGGAGCTTTCCTGAATATCCAAAAAGGCCTTGCCTGTAATTATAAGAACTATGAATTATATTACATGCTTGGCGAGTACTATCTTGATGAGAATCCGATGAAA
>Ga0129310_1001794_pt1 | contig 17636 bp, 12 predicted proteins | sample Go1ome_2_FD_94433 | JGI IMG/M metagenome (GOLD analysis project Ga0129310, IMG submission 94433) | Western lowland gorrila individual fecal microbial communities from Wisconsin, USA - Go1022A metagenome | ecosystem: Host-associated > Mammals > Digestive system > Large intestine > Fecal | place...
TATCGGCTCCTTGCTTGTTTATTCGTTGCATTTTCCTCAAACTGCAAGCATTTTGCAAGCACAAAGCCCAGAAACCTTCGATTTATAAGGCTTCTGGGCTTTATTATACTATTCAAACTCAATAGTTGCGGGCGGTTTACTTGTTATATCATAGCATACTCTATTTACATGCTTAACTTCATTAACAATTCTTACGCTTACTCTATCAAGCACATCATAAGGTATTCTTGCCCAATCGGCTGTCATAAAGTCAGTCGTTGTAACGCCTCTGAGTGCTATTGTATAGTCATATGTTCTGCCATCACCCATAACGCCTACCGAGCGAAGATCTGTGATTACTGCAAAATACTGGTTAATGCTTCTGTCAAGTCCCGCGTTCTTGATTTCTTCTCTGAAAATAGCATCTGCATCACGAAGAATTTCAAGCTTATCCTCTGTTACCTCGCCTATAACACGGATACCAAGTCCCGGACCGGGGAAAGGCTGTCTCCAAACGATATAATCGGGAAGTCCAAGCTCTGTACCCATCTGACGAACCTCGTCCTTGAAAAGAAGTCTTAAAGGCTCAATAAGCTCTTTGAAATCTACAACTGAAGGAAGACCGCCGACATTATGATGTGACTTTATAACAGCACTGTCACCAAGACCGCTTTCGATTACGTCCGGATAAATTGTTCCCTGTACAAGGAAATCAACCTTACCGATTTTCTTAGCCTCATCTTCAAACACACGGATGAATTCCTCGCCGATGATTTTTCTCTTCTTTTCGGGATCCTTAACGCCTTTAAGCTTATCAAGGAATCTGTCCTTTGCATTTACTCTGACAAAGTTTGAATCAAAGAAGCCGTCAAATACATGTTCAACCTCATCGCCTTCATTCTTACGCATAAGACCGTGGTCAACAAATACACAAGTAAGCTGTTTACCGATTGCCTTACTTACAAGAGCGGCAACAACGCTTGAGTCAACTCCGCCTGAAAGTGCACAAAGAGCTTTACCGTCGCCGACCTTTTCTCTGATTGCCTTAATCTGCTCTTCAATGTAGTTTTTCATTACCCAATCGCCTGTACAGCCGCATACATCATAAAGGAAGTTTTTAAGCATAGTTTTTCCGTTAGGTGTATGGTTTACTTCGGGATGGAACTGAACAGCATAGAAGTTCTTCTCGAGGCATTCCATTGCCGCTGTCGGGCATGTTGAAGATGTAGCTGTTACTTTAAAGCCTTCGGGAACCTGTGATACATAATCGGTATGGCTCATCCAGCATATTTCTTCTTTATTTACACCCTTGAAAAGCTTGCTTGCCGTATCAAGTGTAACCTCTGTTTTACCGTATTCGCTCTTTGAGTTTGCCGATGTAACGGTACCGCCGAGTGTATATGCCATAATCTGGCAACCATAACAGATTCCAAGCACAGGCACACCAAGTTCAAATATTTCTTTTGAAATATGAGGAGATTTTTCATCATAAACACTGTTAGGGCCACCTGTGAAAATAATTCCGACAGGATTTTTTTCTTTAATCTCATCGATAGACATTGTGTAAGGCTTTACCTCACAATATACATTACATTCACGGACTCTTCTTGCAATGAGCTGATTATACTGTCCGCCAAAGTCAAGTATAAGTACAAACTGATTTTTCATTATATATCCTCCAAATTAATACTCTACACTGTAATTAGGTGCCTCTTTTGTAATCTGGATGTCATGAGGATGGCTTTCTCTGAGACCTGCACTTGTCATCTTGATAAATCTTCCATTCTCTCTTAATTCGTCAATAGTTCTTGCTCCGCAGTAACCCATACCTGAACGAAGACCGCCCATAAGCTGGTATACAGAATCTTCTACACTGCCTTTATATGCAATACGTCCTTCAACGCCTTCGGGAACAAGCTTTTTAGCATCTTCCTGGAAATATCTGTCCTTGCTTCCGCATTCCATAGCGGCAAGTGAACCCATTCCTCTGTATACTTTATATTTTCTTCCCTGGTAAAGTTCTGTTTCTCCCGGGCTTTCCTCACAACCTGCGAAGTAACTTCCGAGCATACATACATTTGCTCCGGCAGCAATAGCTTTAACAATATCTCCTGAATATTTGATACCGCCGTCGGCGATGATAGGAATATTGTATTCTTTGGCAACCTCTGCACAGTCAAGCACTGCTGTAAGCTGAGGAACACCGATACCTGCAACAACTCGTGTTGTACAAATAGAACCGGGTCCGATACCAACCTTAACGCAGTCTGCACCGGCTTCGATAAGTGCTCTTGTTGCTTCGCCTGTTGCTACGTTTCCGGCAATAAGCTGAACATCGGGATAAACTGTCTTAATCTTCTTAATAGTTTCGATAACACCTGCTGAATGGCCATGAGCGGTATCGATAACGATAACATCTACATTAGCCTCGATAAGAGCTGCCATTCTGTTAAGAACATCGGCTGTTGCTCCTACTGCCGCACCGGCAAGAAGTCTGCCCTGTGCATCCTTTGCAGAATTAGGATATTTGATAGCCTTTTCAATATCCTTGATTGTGATAAGACCTTTAAGATAACCGTCCTTATCAACGATTGGAAGTTTTTCGATTTTATGCTTTGTAAGGATTTCCTTAGCATCGAGAAGTGTTGTTCCTACGGGTGCTGTTATAAGGTTATCCTTAGTCATTACGTCGGTAATTCTCTTATTATAGTTTGTTTCAAAACGCATATCACGGTTTGTAAGAATACCTTTAAGCTTACCATGCTCTGTAATAGGAACGCCTGATATACGGTATTTTTCCATAAGGGCAACTGCATCATATAAATAATGATCCTCCGAAAGATAAAAAGGATCTGTAATTACGCCGTTTTCGGAACGCTTAACCTTATCTACCTCTTCTGCCTGTCTTGCAATAGACATATTTTTATGGATAATTCCGATACCGCCCTGTCTTGCCATGGCAATTGCCATTTTTGAATCTGTTACGGTATCCATTCCGGCACTCATAATAGGTGCGTTAAGAGTGATTTTATTTGTAAGTCTTGTTGTAAGATCAACGTCTTTGGGAAGAACATTGCTCTTAGCAGGAATGAGAAGCACATCGTCAAATGTTAAGCCTTCTTTTACAATCTTATTCATAGCCGTTAGTCCCCTTCTTTATATATTTTTTGATTTGGCAGAGCATTTTTGCACATATTAATACAAATATCACATCACAGCCTTGCCGTTAATTTGATTAACAATTTTAACAAAAAAACAACCTCTTTGTCAACGAAAATACGACATCTTCCGACCGATTTGCGATTTTTGTAAAACTCGTATTTATTCTTTACATTAAATATGTTTTTAATGTGCAACTTTTCACTTGTGCAGTTATTTTTTCTCTTAATCAGCAAAAATCCTTCGGTATGGAAATCCGAAACCGAAGGATAATGTTTTTTAGTAATTAGGACCTGCCTTAACTACATTTTCAGGCATATGTGTATATTTTTTGAAGTTCTCATTGAACTTAGCCGAAAGAGCCTTTGCTGTTTTATCATAAGCCTCTTTATCTTCCCATGTGTTCTTAGGATTAAGAATTTCTTCCGGTACATTAGGGCATGTTTTGGGAATAAATACATTAAATATATCATCAAGAACATATTCAACCTTATCAAGCTCGCCTTTAAGTGCCGCAGAAACCATAGCTCTTGTATATTTTAACTTAATTCTGCTGCCTGTGCCGTATGAACCGCCTGACCAGCCTGTATTGATAAGGAATACTCTGGCATTGTTTCTCTTAATTCTTTCTCCGAGCATTTCCGCATATACGCTTGGATCAAGAGGAAGGAAAGGAGCTCCGAAGCATGTTGAGAACGTTGTCTGAGGCTCTGTAATTCCTCTTTCTGTTCCGGCAAGCTTGCTTGTGTAGCCCGATACAAAATGGAACATGGCCATATCGTTATCAAGTCTTGAGATAGGCGGAAGTACACCGAAAGCATCAGCTGTAAGGAAAATAACAGTTGAAGGCTGTGCACCCTTTCCGCTCATTTCTGCATTGGGAATATATGATACCGGATAACCGGCTCTTGTATTTTCAGTAAGTGATTTATCGCTGAAATCCGGTGTACGTGTTTCGGGATCGATAATTACATTTTCAAGAAGTGTTCCGAACTTGATTGCTCTGAATATTTCAGGTTCATTTTCTTCAGTAAGGTCTATACATTTTGCATAACAGCCACCTTCGATATTGAATACACCGTCATCAGACCAGCCATGCTCGTCATCACCGATAAGCTTTCTTTCGGGATCTGCAGAAAGAGTTGTTTTTCCTGTCCCGGAAAGTCCGAAGAATACAACAGTATCGCCATCCTTACCAATGTTTGCCGAGCAGTGCATTGAAAGAACGCCGTTCTTGGGAAGAACATAGTTCATAACAGAGAATACGCTCTTTTTGATTTCTCCGCTGTACTGTGAACCGGCAATAAGCACTGTTTTTGCCTCATAGTCTATTGCAATGCAAGCCTCGCTGTTTGTTCCGTCAACTTCAGGAATACATTTGAATCCGGGAGCTGCGATGATTGTATAATCGGGAACAAAGTCCTCTAAATCCTCTGCCTCAGGCTCAACAAGGAGGTTCTGAATGAAAAGGTTCTGTGAAGCAAGCTCATTTATAATTCTGAATTTCTTTGAGTACTTTCTGTCTGCTCCGGCAAAACCGTCAAATACATAAAGCTCACGATTCTGAAGATAGGCGAGCATTTTACTCTTTATAAGGTCAAACTTTTCCTTTTCGATGGGACGGTTTACACTTCCCCATGCAATGTCATCATGTACTGCAGGTGTATCAACGATATATTTATCGTCAGGTGAACGACCTGTATATTTACCTGTGTTCACAACAAGAGCACCTGTGTCCGAAAGCACACCTTCTCTATGTTTCAATGCGATTTCAACAAGCTGGGGTGCAGTAAGATTACGGTATACAACACCGTTGCCGCCGATGCCGAGCTCAATGGCATTTAATGTTTTCATTAAAATTTCCTCCTAATATAATCTATAAGTCGAAAACAGGTTTTCGACTTGTTTAAATTAAGGCATGAACGTCTATTCCATCGGCTTTTAAATAAAAGCCTTGAAACACGCCGTTCTCCTCGACGGAAGTGAATCCCGTCTATTGACCGCACAAGACAGTGCGGCGGCAAAGCCGCTTTTGCTTTTTCAAAGCAAAAGTCATGACAGTATGGATTCCACTCGGAAAACCGTTGACTGTGCAAGACAGCACAGTTGCGAAGCAACTTTCGTTTACGAAAGTCATGACTATTGTTTTCCGAACCTTTCCGCTTATAAGCCTTTAGCTCTTATAAAATTTATTTTAAAAACCTTTAACAGAAAACTTTCTAAACAAGTATATCATAAATTTTTCAGTCATTCTACCCATATTTTATCAATCGGAATAAACTTTTTACATTATTTTTACTGCTTTTTATTATACATCAATACTTTACCACAATAGTGAACAAAAAACGCATTTTGCAATATATTTTTTTAACACTTTTTCAAAATTGTACAACAATTTAAACTTAATTCAGATTAAATTCACAAATTGCAACTATTATTGTTATTTTGTGTAAAGATTGTATTATATCATTTTCATAATAAGCAAATATACAAGTTTTAATTGTTTTACATTACATATGCTGATATAATTAAATAAAAATTAAAAGGGGGCTTACTATGCTTAAATTTACTAAAAAGGCAATGTCCGTTGTTGCTCCGGTTATCCTCTCCGCAGCCATGGTTTTTCCCGTTTCTGCGTCAGAGCAGAAAATTTCGGTTTACCTCAATAATGTTCCCATTGTGTTTGATACCGAACCGTCAATAAATGACGGAACTACATACGTACCTATGAGAGGAATATTTGAGGCTCTCGGTGCAGATGTAAAATGGAACGACAGCGAAAAAAGCATTACCATTGTAAACAAAAGTGACACAATAAAGCTTTATGTCGGCAAAAACGACATTGTTATAAACGGCAAAAAATCCGCAAAATCACCCTATCCCATTATTTCCGCCGGCAGAACTCTCGTACCGTTAAGAAGCATATCCGAGCTGCTGGGTGCTGATGTTGACTGGAATTCGGCAACAAGACGCATTGATATTTCAACCGAAGATAACATTAAATATAAATCAATCGAAGGCGAATGGGTAAACTGTGCATACAACCGTTACTACGGAATGACGATAACCGTAGTTAAAAGCGGAGACAGCTATAACGCAGTTATAAGTGGCATTTCTCCCGCAACAAAGCTTAACACCAAATATGTAACAGGTCACAATATAGTGAAAGACATAACCGGAAGCAAAGGCTCATATAAAGGAACAAGCTATGATAATGATAATAAAAAATCCGTAAATTCTTCTATACAGGTAAACGATAATTTTACGGAAATGGTTATTAATCCAAGCACAAAATATCAGTTCTATGATAATTATTTCAAATTCAGAAGATTATCCGATACTGACGATACAGTAAAAATGCAGAAGCTTGCCGACAACATAAATGTTCCTTCTCCTGCAACAAAAAGCGTTTATTTCGGAAAAGAACACTACAAAACAATGGACGAGCTTAACAAAATAATCGATGATTTTGTTACGGCAAAATTTATATATCAAGAGGCTGTGGCTGAGCGTGACAGAATTACGTCTGTTATAAAAACAGACAAGCTTAATGCGGATTCAATCAGAAACAAGCTTGCATCTTCAACAACTCCTTTGTATCAGGCTGAAATCTACAAAAAACAGCTTGCAGAGCTTGAATCTGCAATTGCCAAAAACGAGAGACTTCTCAGTGAGCAAGAGCAAATCGTTGAAAAATCAAGAATAGATTACGACAACAAGGAAGAAATTTACACCGCTACCAAAAAGGCCGTTGGTGGAGAAATAAAATAATTTTCAAAATATGCAAGGAGCTGACATCAATGACATCAACAGATATACTTTTAAAAATGATTGACTTTTCAGACGGAAATCTTCACGACATAGCACACTTTATGAAGGTGCATGGTTATGCACAGGCAATAGCCAAAGCCGAAGGACTTGACAAAGATACCGTTGAGCTTATCGAGGTTGCCGCATTGGTTCATGACATAGCCTGTCCGCTCTGCCGTCTTAAATACGGCAACACAAACGGAAAATATCAGGAGCTTGAAGGCATTGAGCTGACAAAGGAATTTCTTAAGGACACCGGCTATTCGGACAAATTCATAGAAAGAGTTGCCTATCTTGTAGGTCATCACCATACATTAAACGCAATAGACGGCATTGATTACCAGATACTTATTGAGGCCGATTATCTTGTAAATGCCGACGAAAGTAAGTATTCAAAAGAAAATATCGCTAATATGGCAGAGAGATATTTCAAGACAAAAACAGGTCTTGCCATGCTGAAATCAATTTATAAGCTTTAAACACAAAACGGACACCAATTCATTTAGAAAAGATGTCCGTTTATTTATGTTATGCCATTATGCGGCCGTTGTTTTTGTGCTTTCTGTTGCACTTTCTGAATATGTTACATTTGTAAAGCTTCCGGCCTCTGTCGTAAGAACAAAGTCTGTGCTTTCCTCTTCATCCGAATTATTCATATCCATAGGGTCTCCGAAGCCGCCTTCCGGTTTTTCCTTAGGCTCTCCGTTTCCGTCCGGTTTTTCGGGCGGTGTTGTCTGAGAGTTGTCTGTATTAGGTTCATTTTCCGGCTTTTCGGGCGGTGTCTTGGAGCTGTCTGAAGAACCCTCTGAATTATTAGTGTTTTTCGGTTTTTCCGGTGGTGTAGGCTGTGTTCCGTCTGAATTTGGTGCATTTTCTGGCATTTTAGGCATTTCTCCATTGTTATCCGATCTTGCAGGCGGTTCTCCGTTCATTTCGCCCTTTAATTCTCCACCATGCTTAAGCTGTGTTCCGTCTGTATATGATGTTATGCTTGTATAAAGTCCGTCCTCCTCTGTTCCTTCAATGCTTCCACCCATATAAACATGGTATGTTCCTTCCGCAAGCTCCGGTGTACTGAATACTATATATGTATAATCATAAGGGAAATCATATGCAAATACAGGATTGTCGTTTTCATCTGTCATAACTATTGTATCATCGGTATCTTCCGCAAACTGCATAAACATAAAGAGCTGTTCAGAATCATTTTCAATTTTATCATACATTCCGCCTGCACCTACAACTGTACCGCCATTTATATATGTTCCCATATCGGAATCAATTCCGCCGTCCATTGAATTGGGATTTGCAAGAGAAATAACATTACCACCGTTTATTACAATCCAACCGTTTGAGTCAATGCCGTCGCCTTCTGCTCCGTTTCCGGCAAAGATATAAAGATAACCGCCGTTTATCGTTGTTACACTTACTCCGTCCTCATTTGTATTGATACCGTCATCAGCAGAATTTATATGTATAATTCCACCGTTAATAGTAAGGTGAAGCTCACTGTCAAGGCCTTCGTTATCGGCTGTTATGTTAAGTCTGCCTGTTCCGAGTGTTCCTCCGTCAATATTCATTGACATTTTAGAATAGAAAGCCCCGTCAAATTTATATTTTTTATCAGTTGTTCCATCCTTATAGATTTTTGCCACATGCGAGCCTGTTATGTTGTTTACAGTTCCGTCTGCTATTATTACATTTGCTCCTGCCGCTGATGTATCAACATCGCTTGTTGCGGTTTCCGTATCGTCAGAACCGCATTCATACACATTATAGAATATTACAGCCGGTGCAACCGAGCAGTTAATATCAACACCGTCAAGCACAAGTGTTACAACCGCATTTGGATCGTCCTCTGCATCTTCGCCAAGGTCAATGGCAAGCTGTCCGTTTGAAAGAGTTCCTTTTATTTCATATGTGCCCGGCTCTGTTATTGTAACTACCGTATTTGCGGCGGCCTCCTCTGCCGAATGCTTTTCGGCCTCCGTTCCTGCACCGTAGCTTTCGTCTGTTCCGTCCTCATAGTAAATTACGTCTGCACCGGTATAAACTGCCGAATTGCTGTCGGTTGATGCTTTTTCTCCGTCAACAAGTATTTCGCTATCGCTTAATTCTATTACCGAATCGGCTTTTATGTCATCCGCCATTGCCGATGAAGCTGGCACGCAAGCCGTTGTCATAAGGGAAACCGTTCCCAGTGCAACTATTTTATTCAAAATTTTTGTTCTCATTTACATCATCCTTTCGTTTATTTTTTATTACGGATATTATTCTAATATACAAGTATTTAAAAACCATTTAACGGAATTTAAATATAAATTAGAAAAACTTTAAACAGTTCTAATTTAGAATTGTTGTATATAAACATATTCAGACAATATATTTCTAAAACTTTTTTTGAATACCTAACTTTTTTTCTGAAAAACTCTTGATTTTCATTCTCCGTATGTTATTATTGTAATAGAAAAATATGAGAGGATTGAGGCATTTATGGATAAAAAGATGCTCGATTTCCTTACCCGGCTCAGTCATGGTCTTGCCGCACAGTTCGGTGAGAACTGCGAAATTGTTATACATGACATCAATCCGCACGACGGAAGCTTAAGCAGTATTGCCGCAATCGAAAACGGACAGATTTCCGGCAGAAAGCTCGGTGACGGCCCTTCACAGGCTGTACTTGATGCCATTATGGGTGAGGACAGAGCTGAAGATCATATTTCTTATCTTACCCATACCGAAGACGGAAAAATTCTCCGTTCTACCACAATCTATATCAGAAATGATGAAGATAAAATCGAAGGCGTATTTGCCATAAATTATGATATTACATATCTTGCCATGGCAGAAAACGTAATACGCTCTTTCACTGGAACGGTAGATACAAAAACCGAAACGCCGAAAATTGCCGCCAATGTGGAAGAACTGCTCGATGAGCTTATCAAGCAGTCCGTTATACAGGTTGGAAAACCAGTTGCTCTTATGAGCAAAGACGACAAAATAAAGGCAATCAATTTCCTTAATGATTCCGGAGCCTTTCTTATTACAAAATCCGGAGATAAGGTTGCCAGCTATTTCGGTATTTCAAAATTCACTTTATATAATTACATTGACATTGGAAAGAAAAAAGATAAACAGGAGGACTGAAACTATGGATTACGCAAAAATCAACGAAGCAGCAAAGGCTTATCTTCCGCAGATGACTAAATTTTTAAGAGATCTTATTGCTATTCCCGGCGAAAGCTGCGGCGAAGAAGGCGTTATCAAACGTATCGAGGCTGAAATGAAGGAAGTAGGCTTTGATAAGGTTGTTATCGATCCTATGGGCAACGTAATGGGTTACATGGGAAAAGGCGAAAAAATCATTGCTTTTGACGCTCATATCGACACAGTAGGCATCGGCGAAATCATCAACTGGACATTCGATCCTTACGAAGGCTATGAAACAGACGAAGAAATTGGCGGCCGCGGTGCATCTGACCAGCTCGGCGGTATCGTAAGCTCTGTTTACGGTGCTAAAATAATGAAGGATTTAGGTCTTATTCCCGATGATGTTACAGTTCTCGTTACAGGTACTGTTCAGGAGGAAGACTGCGACGGTCTTTGCTGGCAGTATATTATAAATGAAGATAAGGTTAAACCCGAATTTGTAGTTATAACAGAGCCGACTGACAACAAGATTTACAGAGGACACAGAGGACGTATGGAAATCCGTGTACAGGTTGAAGGCATAAGCTGTCACGGTTCTGCTCCCGAAAGAGGCGACAACGCAATCTATAAGATGAGCGAAATCATTCAAGAAGTAAGAGATCTTAATGACAAGCTTCATTATGATGAATTCCTCGGAAAAGGCACTCTTGCTGTTTCACAGATATTCTTTAACTCACCTTCACGTTGTGCCGTTGCCGATATGTGTGCTATCTCAATCGACAGACGACTTACAGACGGCGAAACATACTTAACAGCTCTTGATGAAATCAAGGCGCTTCCTTCAGTTAAGAAATACAATGCAGAGGTCACAATGTATGACTATGCACGTCCCAGCTGGAAAGGTCTTACATATCCGACAGAGGCATTCTTCCCTACTTGGGTTATTCCCGAAGACCACCCTGCATGCAAGGCTCTTGTTGCATCGCACAAGGCTCTTATCGGCGAACCCGTTGTTGACAAATGGACATTCTCAACAAACGGTGTATCAATAATGGGACGTTACGGCATTCCCTGCATAGGCTTTGGCCCCGGCAGAGAGGCACAGGCCCATGCTCCCAATGAAAGAACATGGAAACAGGATTTAATCAACTGTGCGGCAGTTTATGCGGCTGTACCTATGCTCTACAACAAATAATCTAAGGCTGAACATAAATAGGAGGACAACATCAATGGATAACTTCAACGAATATATTGAAAAGCTTGAAAAACTTGAATACAGAAATATGTATAAAAACGACTTTTTCCTTACATGGGAAAAGACAGACGAAGAACTTGAGGCTGTTTTCACAGTTGCAGATGCACTCAGAAATCTCAGAAAACAGAACAAATCAACAAAGATTTTCGACAGCGGTCTTGGTATCTCAATATTCAGAGATAATTCAACAAGAACACGTTTTTCATATGCTTCAGCCTGCAACCTTCTCGGTCTTGAGGTGCAAGACCTTGATGAAAGCAAATCACAGATTGCTCATGGCGAAACATTAAGAGAAACAGCAAACATGGTTTCATTTATGGCTGACACGGTTGGTATTCGTGATGATATGTATATTGGCAAGGGTAACAAATATATGCACAACTTTGCTGACGCCGTTGACGAAGGCTACAAAGCCGGAATTCTCGAACAGCGCCCCACTCTTGTAAACCTTCAGTGTGATATTGACCACCCTACACAGGTAATGGCAGATACTCTTCACATTATCCATGAGTTTGGCGGAGTTGAAAACCTCAAGGGCAAAAAAATTGCCATGACTTGGGCATATTCACCTTCATACGGCAAGCCTCTTTCAGTTCCCCAGGGTGTTATCGGTCTTATGACACGTTTCGGCATGGACGTTGTTCTTGCTCATCCCGAAGGCTACGAGGTTATGGACGATGTTATGGAAGTTGCAAAAGCAAACGCAGAAAAGAGCGGTGGTTCTTTCAGAGTAACAAACAGCATGGAAGATGCTTTCAAGGATGCCGACATCGTATATCCTAAGAGTTGGGCTCCTTTCAAGGCTATGGAAGAAAGAACAGAGCTTTTCGGAAACGGAGATATGGAAGGCATTAAAGAACTTGAGGCTCGTCTTCTTGCACAGAACGCTGAGCACAAGGATTGGGAATGTACAGAAGAAATGATGAAGCTTACAAAGGACGGCAAAGCATTATATCTTCATTGCCTCCCTGCCGACATCACAGGAGTAAGCTGTGAAGCCGGAGAAGTTGCCGCTTCTGTATTCGACAGATATCGTGAGCCACTTTACAAAGAAGCAAGCTTTAAGCCTTATATCATTGCAGCTATGATTTTCCTTGCAAAGGTTAAAGATCCCGTTGCAATGCTCAAAAAGCTTAACGAAGGCGACGAAAGATTAAAGCATTGATTCGAAAACAGGTTTTCGACTTGTTCACTAAATCTTACTAAAATATTTGAAAGTCAACAATGGGGTTGTTTACACAACCCTTTTGTCAATTAAAGAATTTTCAACATATATAGATTGGGGGCTATTTTATGAAGGTTGTAATTGCACTCGGTGGCAATGCTCTTGGTGATACGCTGCCGGAACAGATGGTAAATGTAAAAAAAACAGTTAAAGTTATTGCTGATTTAATAGAAGACGGAAACACCGTAATACTTTCACACGGAAACGGCCCACAGGTCGGCATGATTAATATTGCCATGGGCGAGCTCCACAAGGCACAGCCAGACCTTCCGGTTATTCCCATGTCAGTCTGCGATGCCATGAGTCAGGGCTATATCGGATATGACTTACAGAATGCACTTCGTGAAGAGCTTTTGGACAGAGGCATTCACAAAGGCGTATGTACACTGATAACACAGGTTGTCGTTGACAAGGACGATCCGGCTTTTCTCTCCCCTACTAAGCCTATCGGACGTTTCATGGACAAAGCGGAGGCTGATGAGCTTATAAAGCTCGGCTACACTGTTATGGAAGATGCCGGCAGAGGTTACAGACGAACAATAGCATCGCCCAAACCCGTCGAGATCGTTGAACTTGATGTAATAAAATCACTTGTAGACAATGGAAATGTTGTAATTGCGGCAGGCGGTGGCGGTATTCCGGTTGTTCATGCAAAAGGCAACCATTTACGCGGTGTCGGCGCAGTCATAGATAAAGACTTTGCAAGCTGTCTAATGGCTAAAAATCTTGATGCAGACTGCCTTGTAATACTTACCGCAGTTGAAACAGTAGCAATCAATTTCGGCAAACCGAATGAAAAAGAGCTTTATAATGTAACCGTTGACGAAATAAATAAATATATTGAGGAAGGACATTTTGCCGCAGGCTCAATGCTCCCCAAAGTTCAGGCTGCTGTCGATTTTGCATCATCAAAGCCCGGCAGAACCGCACTTATCACTCACCTTAACAAAGCAAGGGACGGTATCAACGGAAAAACTGGCACAAGAATAATGAAATAAACAAGTTTAATGCACCACTTATCTGTTTTATAAGTTTCAGGTAAGTGGTTTTCTTTTTTATAGCTGTTATTTTGACAACTATATACAAATCTACATTGAAATAATACAATTTCCACTATATAATAGTAATAAGAAATGTAAAATTTTGATGTAATATTTATCATTTTAGGAGGTTAGGTTAAATGGCTCTTTCCGAACTAATAAAGTATGAAGGCGATAATTCAACCTTTATTTGGAAATATCCTCATGAAGATTTTAACAACATGACCGAATTAATCGTACATGAAAGCCAAGAAGCGATTTTCTTTGCAAATGGACAAGCAGCAGATACTTTCGGTCCCGGCAGATACAAATTAGATGCAGATAATATTCCCATACTTACAAAGTTAGTTAATATTGTTACCGGTATCAGTGTATTCCATTGCGAAGTTTATTTCATTAATAAAACCGTTCAAATGGCTGTTAAATGGGGAACTGATTCGAAAGTGAGATTTAATGAACCGACTTTAGGGGTTCCCATTGAGTTAGGTGCATCAGGTAGCATGAACCTATCGATTGCAGACGGCAAAAAGCTTCTTGTCAACCTCGTCGGAACAATGAAGGGAATAGCATGGGAAAATGAAGGAGCTGGCTTCACCAAGTCATTGCAACTCTCTTTCAGACCTCTTATTACAACAGCGGTTAAATCCAATCTTTCCTCAGCAATTAAGCAAAAAAATATTGACATTGTAGAAATAGATGAGCATTTAACAGAGCTTTCAGAAGTACTTAAGACAGAAATTGCTCCCGGATTTGACGAATACGGTCTTTCAATTCAGCAATTTTATGTAACAAACATTGTTCTTCCGGAAGATGACCCTAATTTCAGACGTCTTCGTGAATTACATACAATTACCTTACAGAAACAAATGGCGGCTGCCGAAGCTGAAGTACGTGCCTCACAGGCACAAAACCGCGCTTCATATATGGCTGCCGAAGCCGAAGCCGAGGCTAAAATTAAAGCAGCCCAGAGAGGTGCTATTCTCGAAGGACAAACAACCGAAACCGAAATTGCCAAACGTGAGGCTGAACGAAAACTTATTCAAGCCCAGGCTGATGCACAGGCTGCACAAATAAGCGGCATGGCTGAAGCTACCGTTATGCAGGCTAAGGGATACAATCAAAAAGATGTTCTTCAAGCAGAGGTACAAAAGGCATATGCAGAAGGTATCGGAAACATGGGTTCCGGCGTTTCATCCGGAAGCGGTTCTCCCATGGGTGATATGTTAGGTCTTGGTATGAGTATGGCAGCAATGAATGCAATGGCTCCTCAAGTTGGAGCTATAATGAAAAATTTCAATATCGGAAACACAGACAACACTTCTGCTTCAAATTCAGAATCTTTACAAAATCAGAACACAAAATGTCCTAACTGTGGCAGTTTATTGCCTTCGAACGCAAAGTTTTGTCTTGAATGCGGAACAAAAATTGAAACTCTTTCTGATAACGAAATTATTTGTCCTAATTGCGGAAAGAAAACACCAAAAGGTAAATTCTGTATAGAATGCGGTCAACCTTTAATTAATAAATGTCCTAATTGCGGAGCAGAAGTTCCACCAAACGGTAAATTTTGTTTGGAGTGTGGAACTAAACTAATATAAAGTTTGTTTTATTAAATAATTTTACAGCTTATTAAGGGGGATAAAAATATGTCTGTATTTAAATGTAAAATGTGCGGTGGTACATTGGAATTTAATCCGGGTGACACCGTTGCAGTCTGTGACAGCTGTGGTACAAAACAAACATTACCAAAGCTTGATGATGAAAGACGGGCAAATCTCTATGATCGTGCAAACCATTTTCGCCGCAACAATGACTATGACAAAGCAATGAGTATGTACGAACAGATACTAAGCGAGGACAAAACAGATGCCGAAGCATACTGGTCGCTTGTGCTTTGTCGTTACGGAATTGAATATGTGGAAGACCCGACTACGCATAAACGTGTTCCGACTATTAATCGTGCTCAGTTCACATCTATATTTGATGATGACAATTATAAATCAGCCTTAGAGTACGCCGATTCTGCTCAGCGAGAAGTTTACGAAGAAGAAGCAAATGCCATCAATGAAATACAAAAAGGTATTCTTGCAATTTCACAAAAGGAAGACCCATTTGATATATTTATTTGTTACAAGGAAACAGACAACAGCGGAAGACGAACTCCCGACTCTGTTTTAGCAACAGATTTATACCATCAGCTGACACAGGAAGGCTTCAAAGTATTTTTCTCCAGAATCACTCTTGAAGATAAGCTCGGCATTGATTATGAGCCATACATATTTGCTGCATTAAACAGTGCAAAAATCATGGTAGTTCTCGGCACAAAACCGGAATATTTTAATGCCGTATGGGTTAAAAACGAATGGAGCCGTTATCTTGCCCTTATCAAAAACGGAGCAAAAAAAGTCCTTATTCCGGCATATCGTGACATGGATCCATATGACCTTCCCGATGAATTTTCGCATTTACAGGCTCTTGATATGTCAAAACTTGGATTTATGCAGGATTTAATCCGTGGCATCAAAAAAATTATTGCTGATACCGAACCAAAAACCGTTATTCATGAAAAAGTTATAGAAAGTACCCCTATTTCAAACGCCGCTCCCCTTCTTGAGCGAGCATATTTATTTCTTGAAGACGGAAACTGGAAAGAAGCAGATGAATATTGCGAAAAAGTTCTTGATATTGAGCCGAAAAACGCAATGGCATATCTCGGAAAGCTTATGGCTGACGAGCACGCAAAAACAAAAGAAGCTCTTAAGAACTCTCCTTACAAATTTGATAATAACGATAATTACCGTAAAGTTATGCGTTTTGGCGATGATGAGCTTAAAGCAGAGCTTGAAGGCTACATTGATTTTATCGTAAACCGTAACCTTGAAAATGCTTATAATGCTGCCGTAAAATCAATGAATGACGCAAATAATGAAGACAGCTATAAAAAAGCGGCATCAAAATTTGAATCTATAATAAACTACAAAGATTCGGAACAACTTAAAATTAAATGTCTTGATTTGGCTGAAAATTCCAGAAAAGAAGCTATTTATGTATCAGCTGTAAATTGGATGGAAAATTCAAAAACCGAGGAATCCTATAAAGCTACTGCATCACATTTCAAGTCTATTATAGACTATAAAGATTCGGAACAACTCAGAACTAATTGCCTCAATTTGGCTGAAAATTGTAGAAAAGAAGTTATTTATGATGCCGCAACAATCGATATGAATACCGGCAATCATAAAGAAGCAATATCAAAATTTGAATCCATAATTGATTATAAGGACTCGGCAGCTCTCATTGAACATTGTAAAAACAGAATTGCAAGCTTGGAGGCTGAGAGATTACGAAAAGAAAAGGAAGCCAAAGAAAAAGCAGATAAAGAAGCTAAAGCAAAAGCAGATAAAGAAGCTAAAGCGATAAAAATAACTATTCCAATAGTAATTGCCTGCATTGCAATCCTTATGCCTGTTGTAAATGTTATAAAACACAATAAGGCTATGGCATATACTTCAGCTTATAAAATTTTAAATGATTTAGACTATAAAGACAGCGATTTAAAAGATGAAAGCATTCGTTTTGAATACGAATTAGAACAACTAAAAAATGCAAGTATCGGAGATAATGTAATTTTTGGCACCTATGAGCAAGATAATGACTTATCTGACGGAAAAGAAAAAATTGAATGGCAAGTACTCGCAAAAGAAAAAAACAAAATCCTTATTATTAGCAAATATGCATTAGATTGTCAAGCATATAATTCAGTTGATATAGAAACTGAATGGGAAAATTGTTCATTAAGAAAATGGCTAAATAATGAGTTCCTTAATGATGCTTTTAATACAAATGAACAAAGTATTATAAATTTATCAACTATATCAAATTATGGAAATATTGAATTGTTTTCGGTAAAATGAAAGTATCGCAAAAGGTCTCGAAAAAGTTAGCACCCCAAATGGCAAAAAAATGAGCCATTGTCAGCACCTGAAATAACCGCTACCATTAGTTTGTTGAAGACTAA
>Ga0129310_1001797_pt1 | contig 17615 bp, 13 predicted proteins | sample Go1ome_2_FD_94433 | JGI IMG/M metagenome (GOLD analysis project Ga0129310, IMG submission 94433) | Western lowland gorrila individual fecal microbial communities from Wisconsin, USA - Go1022A metagenome | ecosystem: Host-associated > Mammals > Digestive system > Large intestine > Fecal | place...
TGGCCGCACGCTGGACTACGACCTTTCCATGGGCGGCGGCGTCTGGCTGAACGGCGGCCGCCTGTGGCAGATCACATGGACGCAGGGCACAGAGAGTACCCTTGCCCTCTACGATTCCAACGGCAAACCGCTGGATCTTCCTGCAGGGCGCAGCTACATTGCCCTGCTCTCCAGCCTTACCGGGCAGGAGCTGCTGGTGCAAAGCAGTACCGGCGAAGCGCTGGTGGGAGCCGGCTGATCCCCGGCAGGCGGGACGTTCTTGCGTACTTTTTCACAGGGAACATCGCGGAGGAAGGGGAGGCAACGCTCTTTTCTGGATACGATTTATGCTGCAGACGGCTCCTTGCAGTTTCGGCTTACAACAAAAATGAGATAGGCTGCCCCTTCCGGGGAAGTCTATCTCATTTTTTGTTGGGGCTATCTGCAACAGCCCTGTTTTTGTAAAGAGTATTTTGAACTGTGCACCGCATGATACACTCTTTGCATTGCACCCTGCGCCTTGTGCGGCACTTGGAGAAAAGTGTTGACGGCAACAGGCTTTTTTGCTATACTATATAAGGTTTATTATGGAGATGTATCGAAGTGGTCGTAACGAGAACGACTCGAAATCCAAGTGGATGCTTCGCCGGAAAACTCCATATCACACGGGAGAACGTCGATTTTGATGTCCCGACAGGCTTCAGAACCTGTCTGAACGATGCGTTTTCTAACAATATTCTAACATTAAATTTCTAAGATTCAAGAGGAAATCGGCAATATACAGTTTGCAATTTTCTCTCGAAATAAAATGGGGAGTAGTACTCAAGTGGTCGAAGAGGCGTGACTCGAAATCTCGTAGGCCCTGCAAGGGGCGCCAGGGTTCAAATCCCTGCTACTCCGCCAGAGGCGCAGATTCAAACGAATCTGCGCCTTTTTTGCTGCCGAATCCAACGGTGATGCTGTGACAACAATAACGAAGATCCTACTTTGAAAGCCCGTTCTCTCCTAAATTCTCTCCAACAGGAACTTTAGCAAGTCGCCTGTTGAATCTGTTGAAAATACTACCGTTTGTTGAGACTGTTGTGGAATGCAACGGTCTTTTTACTTTTTCGTTTCTAACAGCCCGGCAATGACCCCGGCCGACCCTTCCTTGCTCTTGTAATCGAGGTGCGCATAGATGTCAGCGGTGGTAGAAAAGGTGCTGTGCCCCAGCCATTCCTGAACCTGCTTCATGGATACGCCGTTCATCACCATCAGGCTGGCGCAGCTGTGGCGCAGATCGTGGAAGCGGATGCGGGGCAAGCTATACTTCCGAAGCAGCCAGTCGAAGTGCTCCGTCACGAAGTTCGGGCGGATCAGCCTGCCTTCCTGATCGGTGCAGACGAAATCCAGATACTCGGTGCTGTAACTCTTCTTGAACAGCTTGCGGTAAAGCTGCTGCTTTTCCTTCTGCTTCAGAAGTTCTTCTTCCACAGCCGGGATCAGCGGTAGGGTGCGGCAGCTGGTCTTGTTCTTCATCACATCGCTGACCACAGGAACGTACTTGCCGTTCACCAACTGTTCCGTCACCTTGTGGTTGATGGTGATGGACTTGCGCTCAAAGTCGATAGACGACCACTTCAACCCCAGCACCTCGCTGCGGCGCAGACCGTAGTAAGCCGTAATGAGGATGCACAGGTGCAGAGGGTCATCCTGCGACACTTCCAGCAGCTGCTGGACTTCATCCTTGGAGTAGAAGTTGGGCCGGAAGCTGTTCTTCTTCGGGCGGTCAACTTTCAGCATCGGGTTGGTTTCCAGATAGTCCTTGCGGACGGCATCCTTGAATGCCTTGCCGAAGATGGCGTGGTAGTGAATGACCGTGTTGGTGGTGTAGCCCTCCAGCAAGATCTTCTCCTGAAACTCATCCAGCACCTGCGGTGTGACCTCGCACAGCTTCAAGCCCAGCGGCTCAAAATACTGCGTGATGCGCCCGGTGATCATCCGATTGTAGCTGATAAAGGTTGCAGGCTGGATGGATGCCTTGTGGACTTGCACCCACTCGTTGAGATAGTCCAGAAACAGCATCTCCGACTTGTTGACGGGCTGGAGGGGCAGCGGCAGGGGCTTGGCGGTTTTAGCATCTACTTTTTCGTAGGCTCCGCCCCGCCCCGTGGGCAGCTCCCCAGTCTCATCATAGTGGAGCAGTACTTCCCGGAGCATGGATTCTGCCTTGCGCTTATTGCCCCGGACGGTCAGACCTGTGGAGATCCACTTGATCTTCCGCTTACCGTTGGCATCATAAAGATTGATCACGAAATAGAAACGTCCATTTTTCTCTTGGACAGACCCTGTAGTTTTCATCATAAACCTCCTTTGGGTCAACAGGCGTGCTGTCCGTTGCTGCACCCACAGCATACCACATCCAGCGGCAGATTTCCAGCCGGGAAGGAGCTCTGCCCGGTAAGCAGGAACTCGATCACGCTCAGCTTCGGGATACGGTAGGTGCGGCCGATTTTAAGCGCAAACAGGCGGCGGGAACGGATCAGTTCCCCGACCGTGTGGCGGTTCAGACCAAGCATCTCCGCAGTCTGCTGAAGGCTGACGGCATCGGGATAGCCGGGAAACATCTGGGAATAGGCATCGTTAAACTTCATAGGCACTCCTTCTGCATAAGTAGTTTAAGGTCAAAAGTGTGTGCCACCGGCGGTTATATCCTTTGAGGCAAAGCTGCGGTCAGGTGGCAATGTAAAGAGAGCTGACAGTAGTTTCAACTCCCCCATCGCAGATGGGTTCAAACCCGTCTGCGTTAATAAGTTAAGGTCTCCCATATTGGTCCTCGACTTCCCTAGGAGTGGGGAATCGTCCGGCGGCGGGCTTGCACCGCACCATTGGCATTTCAGCCACCCCGTCTTCGTTATGACCGGGCTGCGAGTTACAGAAGTACCTTTTGTGAAGTACCGGACGATTGAGCTATTCACTTGTCAAGGAACGTATGGAACGGGTTGCTCACTAGAATGATCTCTCTATATACGAGCCATCGAGAATGGGGATTTTACACCCATTAGCGGTTTGTTGTAATAAAGATGTAACAAAAGTTCCTTAAAAAGATACTCTACACTTGGTAGGCATTGGGAATGCCTGTTTCGTAGCATCGGAGGAAAACTTGTAACCAAATTGTGATTTTTGAGGCCGAATTTTCTTTTTTGAAAAAGTCCTCTCAATAGGTAGCCGACGAGAATGGCCAAAATACAACCATCTTTTCGGAAATTAACAAAAAAGTCACAAATGAGCAACTTCCAAAGAGGAGGTTCTACTATTAACAGAAAAAGTAGCTTAAAATGGGGGGTATGAAGGTTGATTTTTTTGACTTCATTGAAAATTGAAAGAACACCCTCACTTGGTAGGCATCAAAAAGGGCATTTGGCACCCTCAATTTTGAGAATTAACAAAAAGTTCACAGATTGTGATGCAGGTGATAAGTCAAAAAAAGAGTCTTCATATACGAGCCATCGAAAAAGGATGAAAAATAACCGTTTCTGAAAATTTTGGATAATCAAACAAAAATTGAACAAAGAATCAGGCAATTTCGACTGTTTGAAAACAAAAAGAAGGCCGGATTTCTCCAGCCTTCAAAACGTATGTATCAACAGTTGCTGTTCAGAATCTGTTCAAGCACACCCGCAAACTTGACATCCTGCTCTTTTGTCCGCTTTGCGCTTCCCTTTGGGTGTTTCCCGGCACGAAGAAACTTTTTGTTTTCATATCGCCACAGCATGAGTGCGTCAATGTTATCGGCAGTATACTCCAAACCGTTCTGATTCAGTACTCGTGCGCATTTGGCAAGGCACATACTCGCCAGCCCGTAGTCCTGCGTCACGACAATATCACCGGGCTTTACCCGGTTGACCAGCGCGAAGTCCACGCTGTCTGCACCTTTGTCAAACACCAATGTCTGCGCACCTTCACGCTCGATTTGATGAGAGGTGTCGCACAGGATGATGACCGGAACGACAAACCGCTTTGCAATCTGCAATGTCAAATCGACAACCGGACAGCCATCTGCATCGATCAAAATGGTCATGTGTGTTCCTCCATCACCCACCGAAAGGCTTTCACTGTGCGCAGGTCGGCGTCTTTGAAATGCCCGCCGCTGTTCCATTCAAGCGTGCAATCTGTGCTACGCTCTGCAAGTCGACTGTGCAGGGTGCGGATGTTATCACCCACCGCAGCCATGACGGTGTTTTTCGTACGCTCTTCCTTGTCACCAAGGCTCAGATAAATGTGCTGCGTCTGTATCGGGCGCTGTTGTTCAAACTCCATCCAGCCCGGAAACCACACCGAGGGCGAGGCGGCGGCGACACCGTAGAACAGATTTGTCTGGGTGGATGCCCACAGCGCAAACAATCCCGCCAGCGAATAGCCGCCCAGAATGATTTTGACGTTTTTCGGGAGATGAAACTGTTGTTTCAGTGACGGAATGACCTGCTCCGTCAGAAAGCGCAGGGTGTCCGCAGCATTGCCGCCGAAACCCTGCTTTCCCCACACGACAGGAGACTTCCACGGAGAAAGTGCATCGTTCCAGCTTTCCACCGGGATGGCCGCAAACAGAAAGTGGTGCGCACTCTGTGCAATAGTGGCAACCTCGCTGTCCATGCTTTGCAGCTCGTGTTCGCCGGTCATTTGGAGCAGTAGGTATTCTGCATGGGGTTCGCCGTAAATGCGGCAAGGTCTGTTCCCGATTTGCATTGTCTGTGCGGTCATTGCGGCATCCTCCCGAAAATTTTCGATAAGCCCAGTATAGCAACTGAAAAATCATTTTGCAATTCGAAAGGCGTTCATAGCAGTGGCAAGCAGTGTCTTCGTATATACAAAGACCATTTTGCGTTGCAAAATGCTTGTTGGGAAATCCCAAACCCTTGAACTGCATCCGACGGATGCAGGCTACGCGTTTTTGCAAAACGCTCTTTCAGCACTCCACAGGAGTGCGCAGCCATCACGGAACGTGATGTTCATAGGGACTGGGATTGCGTCCCAACAAGCAGAACCCGCACGGCAAATTTTCAATGCCGTGCGGGTTTTGGCCTTTGTGCGCACAAAGGCACTGCTTGCGGGAGAAAACATCCCATGAAGGACAAATGAAAACCGTATTGTTTGATTTGAAATTGCAAGGTCACGAAAGTTACTCCACGTAAAACCATGAGTGTTTTGACTTTACTAGCGATGTAAAGAAGAGTATACTTATACCATAAGATATGTTTTAATCGTCTGATTATTCACTAAAAGGAGTGGTTTAATGGCTCTGTATTGCGAATTGGAGAACATCATAACAGAAAGTGATGTTGAGCAGAAGTTTATTTATCCATTTCTGAAGGCAGAAACGCCGATTGGACTTGGATTAAAAGATTCGGAAATTTTAACTAAGCACATCCTCCGGAAGAAGTTGATTGATAAAGGACAAAAACAAAAGTACTATTTCCCGGACTATCTGGTTGCAATTAGAGGCATTCCCACGCTTATTCTAGAAGCGAAGGCTCCAAATGAGCTACTGGCTAATGGTTATTCTGAGGCTAGGTTATACGCACAAGAGGTCAATGCGTCTTTTCCGCACAAAATAAATGCGTGTCAGTATATTATTGCGTCAAATGGTTGCGAAACATGGATGGGATATGTCGATCAAGCAGAGCCTGTCTTACGACTAATTCATAGTGACTTCAATATTGAAAACAAATTGTTCTGTGAACTGGTTGAGCATTGTTCACATGAAGCTCTTCTCAATTTGGCAAATAGGTACTATGTGGACTTGAGAGGAAATGCGCGGTTTAATTCGCCAGTATCACAATTGGGAGGGAAGCGTGTCCAAAATGAAGAAATGGTAGAGAATTCGTTTGGGCGAACATTAGTATTTGAAAATAGATCAATATTTGATCCTGAAACCGAACAAGATCGAACAGTTATCGTCAAAAACGCATATATTCCATCTCCAAAGCGTGAGCAACATATCGAGCCAATCTACAAAGAAATCAAACGCTTTGATTTGCCTAGTCGAAAGAATTCGACAGCATTGTCTACCGAAACACCAGTTGAGCTTGTTGATAAACTTTCGGAAAAAATACTAAATAACCAGGAAGCCTATTCTCTAATGTTGCTAATCGGAAATGTTGGAAGCGGAAAAACAACATTTACACGTTACTTCCGATATGCATTTCTAGAAGAAAAATATCCGGAACTTGCAGAAAGATGTGAGTGGATTTTTATTAATATGAATTTGGCGCCCGTATCAAACAACGAGATATATAACTGGCTCAAAAAGCAGATTATTGATTCTATAAAAGAAACGCATAATGATTTGGATTTTGAGGATTTTGGAGTAATAAAGAGAGTGTTTAGGCGTGAAATATCACGCTTTGACAAAGGATTAGGCTCATTGTTGTGCGGAAGCGATGTAGAACGAAACAGAGAATTATACAAAATTCTCAATGAAGCAATAAGAAATGTGGACTCTTATTTGGAGGCATTGCTATTTTTTATAAAGGAAAATTATGCCAAAATTCCTATTGTGGTATTGGATAATTGCGATAAACGGAACAAAGGTGAGCAATTGCTAATGTTTGAAGTAGCACAATGGTTGCGTGCACAATATAAATGTATTGTAATTCTGCCTATGCGTGATGCGACTTATGATACATATAAATCCGAACCACCGCTTGATACTGTAGTGAGGGATCTCGTTTTTAGAATTGATCCACCAGATTTATTGAGAGTACTTCAAGCTCGACTTGACTATATCACAAGAATAACCGAACAGAGCAGTAATACCTATATACTGGAAAATGGTATGCGAGTTGCAGTCAAACGATCTGAACTTATTGAATATTTCAAGTATATTATAGTTGCTATTCGCAAAGATCGTTGGGTCGCAAATTTGTTCTATAGATTAGCAGACAAAAATACACGTAATGGCATTCAAATTTTTGAAGATTTCTGTAAAAGCGGGCATATGAAGGAAAAGGATATTCTTGCAATGCGAGTGCTTGGCGATGATGCGCAGATTCCTGCGTATCGGTTTGAAAATGTCCTTCTTCGTAAGAACCGTCGTTTTTATAACGGTGATGAATCGAATTTTGTGAATTTGTTTGCATCTGATTACAATGACGATTTTCCGGATCCGTTTGTTCGTGCCGATATATTGAATTGGCTATATCAAGTGCAAGCACTGAGTGGTCCAACGGGTGATAAAGGTCTATTTCAAGTGTCAGAGCTTGCACGAAGCTTGCAGGTATATGGTCATAGCCTTGCTGTTATTTATCGTGAATTGGCTTACTTGGCAAGGAAGAATTTAGTGCTTTGTGAAAATTCGGCGATGCCAATTGAGGAAGGCGATTTGGTTAAGATTACTATCCCGGGTGCCTTACATTTGCAAATGTTAAGAAACGTTTCGTATCTTTCGGCATGCGCAGAAGATACTCTCTTTAAAAACACTGAGGTTATGACGCGTATATCTAATCGACTTAAATTTCATGAAAGTGATTCGAAACTTGTTGTTGCACTAAATGCAAGAGATTTGGTGAATTATTTGATTGAATATCGAAAGGAATATTTGACAAATAGTGACGAACTAGTGTCGGAAAAAGCAATTATAAGTTCTGTTGATTTGAATGATTCGCTTCATGCTGTTGAACAATGGATTCAGGCAGATGAAAACCTTAAAAAGACAATCAGTGAGATTGATTATTTTACAGTTGATATGGATGTAGATGCATGTGTGGTTAGTAAAAATAGTGGCGGTGTAGTTTGTACGATTGCTGATAAAGATGTAAAAGGATTCATTTCAAGCTTGGAACCCAAGTACTCATTTCCGCGCGATGTTTATTCGAAAATCAAACCAGGAGACATCTTGAAATGCAAAGTAATGGAATTTGATTTTACGCATAGAAGCTTTCAGCTTAAATATTTGAACTGAAAATAAGCATAGGTGTTTCTCTAACATTACGGAGATGCATCCATGCTTTTGTAGTGATAGTTGATATATTCAATGATAAATATTGTGGATTGAATAACGCAAGGCTTCTGTAGCTGTTGAGTATAATAAAGAACCGATTTTTAATCTAAATGTATAATTGATCCCCATACAGCAAATTGGTAATTTTTGTAAAATTGCAACAATAAAAATCTGGACGATGGATTTCATTCCAATGTCGCTCGAATCCGTTCTAGAATCGTCTGGTCAGCCGGGAGCCAATGTACAGAACCCAGTTCGTCCTTTGTCAGCCAGCGCGCGGCCTCGGCTTCTTTCAGAACAAGGTCACCGGAAAGGACCTCGCACCAGAAGCAGTCCATGGAAAGATGAAATGCCGGATAATCGTATTCGATGGTGCCAATCTTATCGAGCACCGCAATTTCAGTATCCAGTTCTTCTTTGATTTCTCGTTTCAGTGCCTGCTGCGGAGTTTCACCCGGCTCAATTTTGCCGCCTGGAAATTCCCACTGCCCCTTGTAGTCGCCGTAGCCGCGGGCGGTGGCATAAATTTTGTGTTTGGTCTGGATGGAGTCGCAGATGACGGCCGCGACAACGCGAATGATTTTCATTATCTTTACCCCACGATCAGTTTGTTGGTCTTTTTGAGGAACCGTGCCGGAATGGGTCGGTCGAGCTTCCATGTGATGTTCATCGGGCGGGAACCTTCGTGCCGGACATAGTTCACGGTGCCAAGGTAGGTATAAGCGGCGGCACCGCCGAAACGGGAATCCGCTTTGAACTCCCGGACAAACAGCAACACACGGCTTCCTTTCTCCCGGTGATGGATATACCGCTGTCCGGTGGCAGAATTTTCGGCTGTGGTGCTCTGGCTCTGCCAGTGAAACAGGTTCTCGTTGATGGAATAATCGTTGTACATGGTGGTGGGCGAGTAATCCTTGTCGGCTTTGTTCAGGGTCACAAAGAACACATCCAACTGCTTTTCCGGCAGCCACTTCACACCTTCACGAACGGTAGATGGTTTCAGGAAATCCAGTGCTACCAACAGCTGGTCACGGGTGTAGGTGCAGTGCAGGTCGAGCGGACAGTCGAAGCCAACGTCTACCGGTTCATCGATGAAATCAATGCGGTCGTACTGGTATTGCAGAAGGGTCTGTAGTTCACCCAGCAAGACCGGGCTGTCCGAAAGTGCATACAGATCGTCAAGTACGTCCTCGCGGTTCCAATCTTCTGCCGCTTTGCCCCAGACAGTCACATAGAACATTTGCAGCATCCGCTGTTCAACAGGCGGCAGGTCTGCAAAATTGGTGTTGTCCAGCTTCGGCAGAAGCTCCAGCAAAAACCGTATCCACCTGCGGGAATCGATGACCGCAAAGCGTGCAAAGGCTTTGGTCAGGGTCTCTTCGAGCGGCTCCGCAAAATCATCTACAACCCCCGCACGGACGCACAGCCGTGTAAAGCAGAGCTTTTTACTGTAGATTGCCCGCGGGTCAAGATGATAGTAATCGAGAAAGTTTCCGAGGGTCAGCGGCTGGCCGGTGTCCTCTGTGAAGGATGCTGCCCGTACTACAAGGCCGGAGGTGCGGTCGTAGGAGGCGCTGATGTTGTCCAGCACATATTTCGCAGCAATCTTTTCCAGCTGGATATAACAGCCCTTGGGCGCAGAGACAAAGCCCTCTTTGATCTCCCGGCTGACGCTGTGGGTGGTGTTGGAGAGCAGCGCGGCAAATTTCTCTTCGAAATTATACTTCTTGTTCGCCTGCCCGATGAAGTCCAATACGGTCAAGCATTCCTTGTTTTCGGCCAGACGCAGGCCGCGGCCCAGCTGCTGCAAAAACACAGTCAGAGACTCGGTTGGGCGCAGGAACAGCACGGTATTGATTTCCGGGATGTCTACGCCCTCGTTATAGATGTCCACTACAAAAATGAAGCGAATCTCCCCGGAAACGAGCCGCTGTTTGACGGTGTTGCGTTCCTCGTCGGAGGAATCCCCGGTCAGCGCCATGGACGGGATGCCATGGGTATTGAAATAGTCCGCCATGAACCGGGCGTGCTCGATGGAAACGCAGAACCCAAGCCCCTTCACTTCATCGATGTCCGTAACATATTTCAGGATGGAGCTCACCACAAGGTCGGCACGGCACTGTGCCACCATGCCGCTGAAGGTGTACAGGTTGGACAGTTCGGCCTTGTCATAACCGCCGGTGCGCCATTTCAGGCTGCTCAAGTCGGCCGTGTCGGTCACACCAAAATATTGGAACGGACACAGCAGCTTTCGGTCGATGGCTTCCGGTAGGCGAATCTCGGCGGCAACGCGCCCACCGAAATAATCAAGAATGCTCTTGCCGTCCATACGCTCCGGGGTAGCGGTCAGACCCAGCAAAATTTGCGGCCGGTAATACTCCAACAGCTTCTGATAAGTTGGCGCCGCGGCATGGTGGAACTCGTCTACCACGATGTAATCATAAAAATCGGCCCCGGTCTTGGCGGTGAAATCCTGCGAGTTGAAAGTCTGAATGGAGATAAACAGGTGGTCGATGCTGTCAGCCTTGTAGTTGCCGACCAACAGCTCGCCGAAATTGGCATCCTTCAGCACCGCCCGAAAGGTGTACAGGCTCTGTTTCAGGATCTCTTCCCGGTGCGCCACGAACAGCAGGCGGCAGGGCTTGCCGGGATGCTGTTTGCAGAACCGTTTGTAGTCCAGTGCGGAGATAACTGTTTTGCCGGTGCCGGTGGCAGCCACCACTAGATTGCGATTGTGTCCACGCACGGTGCGTTCGGCTTCCAGCTTGTCCAGAATTTCCTGCTGGTAGGAATACGGCAGAATATCCAGCATGTAAATGCCGCTGTGGTCGGTCTCGCTGTACTTTTCGGCTTTCAGGGCACGGGCAAGGCGCTCCCGCTGGCATTCGTCGTAGTATTCAAACTCGCTGGCGTTCCAGTAGCTTTCAAAGGTGGCGGCGATCTTGTCAATGGTCTCCGGCAGGTCTTTCTTCGTCACTTTCACGTTCCATTCCAGCCCACTGGAAATGGCCGCATTGGACAGGTTGGATGAGCCGACATAGGCCGTTGTAAAGCCGGTGTCCCGGTAGAACACATAGGTCTTGGCGTGGAGCCGGGTACGCTTAGTGTCATAGCTGACCTTGATTTTCGTGTTGGGCAGCTGGCGCAGCTCCTCGATAGCCTTTACATCGGTGGCACCCATGTAGGAGGTGGTGATGATGCGCAGTTCGCCGCCGTTCTGGGTGAACTGCCGCAGCTCGTCCATGAGAAGGCGCAGGCCGCTCCACTTGATGAAGGACACCAGCATGTCGATGCGGTCGGCAGACACGATTTCCTTTTTCAGCTCGGTGTACATCTGCGGTTCGTGGATGGCACCGGTAAACAGAGAACTTTGTGCCAAAGACATTTCCGGTCGCTCAATGTCCTTGGCCGCTCTTCCGGCGGCAAGGCGAGGGTCATTTTCCCGCAAAAGCGCAAGAAGCTGCTCTGCCCGCTGGTCAACGCCCAGCGCGGCAAAGTCAGCTTCTTTGGTGGTCGTCTGGATGGTGCTTACGATCTGGTTTGCCAGCTCGATCTGTGCTTCGATCCCGCCGCCATTGTCCTGTACGTTATCCAGACCCTTTTGCACCACCTCGGTCAGGTACTGCGCCAGTACCTTGGATGCCTCTGCCGTGTCGATGGGCGCAGTGGACTTGCGGGCTTCCGGGATCTCTGCAAGCTCGCGGTTCAGCGCGTTGTTGATGACCTGTTCGTACAGTCCGGGGTGGAGCATGATGACACTTCCTTGTAGTTTTCTTCTATTATAGCGCGGACAAAAGCCCTATTCAATGCTCACAATACGGATGAGACATTGCTTAACCACTCAAAAAGCACAATAAACAGGCAGGCTGCTGACATATTTCTGTACTAATCTCTGGAAAGAAGTCAGAGAGGTGCAGCTGTGGTCTCTGCTGTGTAGATGGCGGTAAGGACTACTTGCGGCGTGTCATCAGGACCACCGAAGGCGGAAAATATGAGGACTACTGCGAAGAGCTTTCAGAGTGGGTGGAAGTTCCTGACCCGGACGATGATGACTGAACTCAAATGAACAAGACCCACAGATTGGGATGAGCATCCAATCTGTGAGTCTTGTTGTATCCATTAGCTGATACTTATTGATACCAATTGGTATCAATATACTGAAAACCAACAAAAAGTCAAGTAAATAGGACTGCTTTAGCCCTTACTTAATGCAGATTCCCTTAAAATTGGCCGTATTTTAAGGGAAAGATAGAGCGATTAAGGGATTACTTCAACCGCAGGTACACAGTTGATTTGCCTGCTCCCACGCGTTTCAACTCGCCGTTTTCAACGAGTTTCCGCAGGGAACCCTCAATGGAACTAAGGCTCAGCGAAGGACAGAGTTCCCGGATATCCTGCTTGGTAAAGCGCCCGATCTTGTTCTTCGTAGCATTCCGAACAACTTCAATGGCTGGAAGTTTTGTTTCCACGAGGGCAAAGCGTTCTTCAAAATCGCGGTATGCAGAGAGAATGGTTCCCAAAATATATTTGATGAATGGAACAACATCCTCTGTGCCCTCGTACCATCCGCTTTGCGCCTGCGCAAGAGCGGAATAGTAGAGGTCTTTGTTCTTGGCAATCTTGGCTTCAAGCGAGATGTATTTCCCGACATAGAAACCGTTCTGATACAGCACCAGGGTCGTGAGAAGGCGGCTCATCCGGCCATTGCCATCGTTGAACGGATGAATACAGAGAAAATCATGGATGAACACAGGAATTGCGATCAATGGTTCTACTTCAAAGTTCCCGATCACACGGTTATATTCTTCGCAGATTCGGTCAAGAGCCGCTGGCGTTTCATAGGGAGCCAACGGGGTAAAAAGAACTTCGCTATGGCCATCGGGATAAGTTGCGCTGATATAATTCTGCACATTCTTTGTTCGTCCTGCGATGGGGTTGTTCATATGACTGTACAAGACCTTATGCAGCTGCAAAATATAATTCTGCGTAATCGGAATCACATCAAAATTTTCGTGAATGAGGTTCAGGACATCACGGTATCCTGCAATCTCCTGTTCATCCCGGTTGCGCGGTGTGGTTTTTTCTTCCACGAGCTGCTTGATTCGAGTGCTGGTGGTCACGATTCCCTCGATGGCATTGGAGGCCTCGGTGCTTTGCACCTTTGCAATCTCGACCAGATGTTCCAGTTCTTCAGGACGCTGCTTCAGATAAAGTTCCTGCTTACCCGCTTCTTTATAGATTGCAGCAATATAGCCGAGAATCTCGGAATCCCATTTTTGCTCTTTGATTTTAGAGTAATTGAATGCTCTCATGCCCTTACCGCCCTTTCTTTCCCTTAAAATATACTACATTTTAAGGGAAAAGCAAGGCGATTAAGGGATTCTGCTCTAAAAAAGCTGGACATCGAGAAGAACAAGTATATACGGCGACAAACGCTGACTTAAAGTGAAGGGGAGGTGAGCTCTGCCCTAACAATGATATAAATGATACTAATTGGTGTTAGCAGGCTTCTGATATTCGGCCATGATCCTTCTTGCCCTACCGCGCGTGGTATCCTCAAAGGTCTCATCTTCGCTGAAGCGCAGCCAGAAAGGATCTTCCATCAGGCAGGCATTGGTGCGCTTGACGATCTCCCACGCGTTGTAGTCAGGCAGGCGCCCATCATCTCCAGAATCTCCTTGCAGTCCATCCGATTCCGGGGAAAGATGCGCTTCTTTGCCCAGACGACCACATCGACCAGTGGGACTTTGCGGCTGCTGCCGATAAAGAGGTTCAAGGGCAGGTCGTACTGTAGCACGCCCTCATTGGCGCAGAGATACTGCCCATCTTCGCTCAGATGAGCGATTTCCCGTTCATCTAACATCAGTTTCAGGTAAGCCATATTTATACGCTCTTTAATAATTCTTTCCTCATGTGTGGAATCGCCCCATACCGGCCTTGCAGATAGCCTTTGGCAATATTCTCGCCTTTCCGCGGGGAGAATTCCGTCAAAGCATAAACATCGGTCTGCATAGTCTTTTCGTTCTTCTCTGCAAACCAAATCTGATCGCGCCGCAGCAATGTCAGGTCGAGAAGTCCGGTATCGTGTGTTGTGAAGATGAGTTGTGCATGGTTTGTATTGATAGCGGCATCCTGCACCATCTCGATCAGATGCCTTGTCAGCAGCGGGTGCATACTGGATTCGATTTCGTCTACTACCAAAACAGAGCCTGTTTCTAGTGCCGCAAGCCACATACCGATGCGAGAGAAGAAACGCTGTGTTCCAACGGATTCTTGCCCCAACGGGAGCCAGAAACCCTTAGAAGTGCCATCTTCGGCATCGAGAGTGTGCAGTGCGGAAATGATAGGCTCTTCCTTGGAGCCTGTAATGCGGATGTCCTTGATACCGAGGTCTGCATACAGCATTTCATGCAGGATACGGCTCTTTTCAGAGCTGCCCTGCCGAATGGCAGACAAGGTGGCATCCAGCTGCATTTCGGTTCCCATAAAGCCGGTCAGTTTCTCAAAGAACCACAGATAGGCCTTCTCAGTCTGGGGACAGTTCCATTCGTTGGAGCTGGACAGGTAAAGCCGGTTTTCTGCGGTGCGTCCGGCAAGGGTAAGCTGTTCCTGAACATTCTCGCGGAACTGATAACCATTGCCTTCTCTGGAAAAAACCATAGCCTCCCGGCCGTTGGGCCAGTGATAGAGATATTCGGTCAGGACTTTGGACTTGTCAAACGAGAACCCATAGGCATACTTGATGCCGCCATAAAAATAGATGACTTCAAAACTGGTCGGCTGTATAGGCTGGTCGGTGAAAGCAAACGGCTCTTGCGGAAGGGACTCGCCTTTCAGCAACTTGGCATACCGCCCGCAGACCATCTCGCGCATGAGCAGGAGTGCATGGAGGACATTGCTCTTTCCGGCTGCATTGGCGCCGTACAGCGCAAGGACAGGCACGAGCTGTTTTTTGTCGTCCGGCGAAATCAGGCAATCAGACAGACTTTTATCCGTAGATGCTTTCAAGCTGATAATAGCCGTGTCTTTGATGGAGCGGTGGTTGGTGACTGAAAATTGAAGCAGCATCGCGATTCCTCCCAGATGATTTTCTGAATCTAGTGTACTCTATTCTGGGCAGAAAGTCAAATTTTGATTTTGAAATTTGCAAATATTACGCAAAAATCAAGAATAAAATCAAAAATGTCGGCTTTTGATACCGTTCGGATGCTATCAGGAATCATTCTGCATACACGACTTCTCTCACCACTACCTCTTCAGCCTGCGCTTTCAGCCCATTCATGTGCGCCACCCAGAGAAGCTGTGCGCGCTCTTTGTCCGGCGCGGGGTACTTGTCTAACAGAGTGGTCATCGTGCGTTCCAGCCACGCGCAGGCCGTTTTCTGGGCATCCTGCAAATGCGGCCAGAGCGTACCGTTCAGCAGCATCTGGTGATACAGCACAGGGCGCTGGGTTTTGAGGTAGGCCAGCCGCATCCGGCCATATTTGCCCAGCGGTTCGGAATCATCGGTCTGCGGCAGGGTGAGCAAGGGCAGCTGATACTCCCCAACCTGTGCGTAATGGATCTCGGTGCGGACAGTGTTCGTGTTCTTCATGGAAATTCTCCTTTGCATTTTCAACGTGTGTTGTGGTCTTTGTGGAAAACGGTGTTCACTTCTTCCGGCTCTGCGCTGTCAGCCAGTTGCCCTGCGCCTGATAGTAGTGCTCCATCGTGGTGGGTGCGTTCAGGATGGTGGTGCGCAGATAGGCCATGATGTTATTGATGGGCTGGGTGGTGTTGGACATCACATCGAAGATGTACTCAACGTGCTGGCTGGTCAGCTTGTCCAGCCGCGGCCGGATGGCTTTGGTGGTCTGCGGCTGCTTGCCGACGTACTGAGTCTGTCGTGGACAGCAGTACATCTCCACAATGTTGTCCAGCAGTTCCTCCAGCTTGTCGGGGTCGTACCGCTGGGCAAGGGTGTCGATCTCCAAACGTTCCCGGAACTCCTCCCGTACCTGTGCTTCCATCTGGTCAAAATCTGCGGATTCGCCTGTCGGCCCTGATAGATTAGTACTTTGTCTTTTAGTATTTTGTTTATTAGTATTTTGTTGTGTTGGATTCTCCAACGTTGGAAAACCCGACATTGGATTTTCCGATGATGGTGAATTTGGCACTGGAGCAGGGCGTTTTTCAATCCGTTCTTTCTGTGGCAGTTCAAAGACTTCATAGTTGTAGTCAATAATGCGGCCACGGGCATCACGGACTTTGCTCCGACACAGATACCCGCCATCTTCCAGTTCATGAACCGCACTTCTCACACTGTCGATGCCATCCCTGCACCCGGTTGTCAGCCCTTTCAGGCTGTAATCCCAATCGTCCGGCAGGGAGAGCATATAGGACAGCAGTCCCTTGGCCTTCAGGGACAGCCTCTTATCCTGCAGGTGGTGGTTGCTCATAACGGTGTAGTTGACGTTTTTATTGACGCGGAATGTTGACATGGCGGCTTCCCTTTCAGCCCAATGCGGGCAAGAGAAAACGCAGCATTTCCCGGCTTTCGGGAAACGCTGCGTTCAGACAGGGAAGCCTGCTGTGAGCTGGCACAGCAACGGCAGCACTGCATAATTCTAACGGACATCTAACACAACTACACCTGACATGCAGCCGCTGACGGCCCGTGTGAAAAAGGCTTTTTCTAACGTCATTTCGCAAAAAGCGGCTGATTTTCGCCTGCAAATTGCGGTGTGACGTGCCTTTTTGGAGGTTACAAGAATGCCCTCAGCTGCCAATGGCAGCCGCAAGGGACCAGCTTCATCCAACAATTTTAAAGACTCGAAATCGTTTTGTCCTTAACCGGGCACGTGGGTTCGAATCCCACCATCTCCGCCAACAAAAGGCACCAGCTCAGGCTGGTGCCTTTTTTTGCGGCTAAGATGGTGAGGATGAGAACAGGGCGGCGGTCCGCAGACCGCAAGCAATCAGCCCTGAGGGCTGTTGCTTAGCCCGCGGGAGAATCCCACCATCTCCGCCAGAAGTCGCAGATTCAAACGAATCTGCGACTTTTTCTTTTGCGGCTTCTGCCTTGACAGGAGGGGGCTTCATGCGGTCATCTGGTTTTTAAGGGCTGTTCTCTCCTGAATTCTCTCCAAAGAGTGAGTAAGCTGATCACCTGTTTAATTCGAACGCAATATTACAAAAGGTTGAAAAATTGGAACGAAGTTGCTTCTCCTTTTGCACTCTCCGTCAAATATGGATCACCGAATTTGCCTTGACCCGTTCAAGCTGTTTGGTGTAGAAATCCTGCAAATCGGTGACTTTCGGTCTACCAGCTTGATATTGCGTTTTCGGAAATGCAGATGCCCTGCTACCATAGTGTTTCCTCCTGTCTTTGCATCCACTTGAATATGTAACTTCTGCCGCTGACACCATCAGTGTACCTAACGGCAGGAGAGAATGCAAGGATGTCACGCCCGGACAGCGTGACCGGGTGCGAATTCGATGAGATAGGTCAAAAGATGTGCCTTGGGGATGCGGTACTAAGCAAACAGGACTGCCTCACAAGATATGTGGAGCAGTCCTATTTACAAATTATTATATGGGAAGAATCACATCAAAAGAAGATGAGAATCTTCCTGTGCAAGCTGCTGCAAGTCTTCAGAATAACCACTGATACAGAACA
>Ga0129310_1001799_pt1 | contig 17607 bp, 16 predicted proteins | sample Go1ome_2_FD_94433 | JGI IMG/M metagenome (GOLD analysis project Ga0129310, IMG submission 94433) | Western lowland gorrila individual fecal microbial communities from Wisconsin, USA - Go1022A metagenome | ecosystem: Host-associated > Mammals > Digestive system > Large intestine > Fecal | place...
GGCTGTTTATGGGCATCTTGGCACATCAAACCTTGCAGCCTATACACTTACCGGTCCGATACAGGGACTTATCGTAGGGGCACTTAGTGGATTGTCTGCAGCTGCCGGTGTGATGGTCGGCAAGAGGCTGGGCAAGAAAGAATACGATGAAGCTTACACAGAATCAAAGAAGATTATGTATGCAGGCTTATTTGGTGCAGTAACGGTATCGGCTTTGCTCATTCTTTTGGCTGGAGTATATACCGGATTATATCGTGTTGATGACAACGTAAAAGAGCTTGGAAAGATACTGCTTATCGTATTTGCCTTGTATGCTCCGGTCAAGGTGGAAAATATGATACTCGGCGGTGGCATTATAAGAAGCGGCGGTAACACCAAAATCATTATGATTATTGATATTGTTGGCACATGGTGTATAGGAATTCCACTGTGTCTGCTTGCAGCATATGTATTCAAGTGGGGAATTGTTGGTGTGTATACATTGCTTACCACGGAAGAATTATTCAGGCTTGCTGTATCGTTAATTATCTTTAAAAGGCGTAAATGGATAATTAGTTTATGCTGATTTACTTCTTACGGAATTTCTACCGCATTTTTAATTTCTAGGCTGAATGGCATTCTTTGCTGTTCAGCCCTTTGTCTATTTAGTCCATGACAAGGGACGCCCAGACTTTGGACGCAGTGAGTCCAAAATTCGAGGAAATTCCTGATGAAATTTCACAATTTCTTCACATATATTCCCCGAGCATCTGAGAAACGCATGCCTGTATGGTATCAATAATTCTTTCACAATTACTCCTTCTCATTCCCGCTGCAATTCCTACTGCAAGAAGCTCTTTCCTGCATCTTTTCTATCTACATGTGCAGGAAATTTTATAATCCAGTCTTTCCCATCAACTGTCGTCATAATTTTTGGTCTTGCTCCACCACTTGTACCACCAAGGTAATATAGTTCATCCAGTTTATCTGAGTATTCCGTATTCAGTATCTTCTCACATTCTTCTGCCAGTTCATCCAGATTTACAGGTTTTTGCTGCTCTGAAAAACTTTTTTCCGGATAATATGTCAATGCCCCCATTCCAGACTTGCCAACTATTGCCAATCGATTCAGAACTGTCAGTTCATCTGGATTCTGCTTATACGAGCGAAGCAGACGATTTAACAATAATCTACCCCAGTTATCCGGAAGGCTATCTGCAAAAACACCAAAAAGCCCATCGAAATAATCTTTTTGAGGAACAAATACCTGCTTTTTCAACGGCAAAGAAAAAGGACTGATTGAGAATCCATTTTCCAGCCATTCGTCATCATATTGAAATGCTGCCTTATGATCAGCCGTCATTGCCAATGTTCCTACAAGTCTTTCGTCATAGTATACCTGCAATGCATTATTTTGTCTCATTTATAACCTCCTGAATATCCCTGTAAGGTACCGTTGTAAAAAGATTTCTGATATCATCCGCTATATCCAGTGCCATTGCGATCTTTGTGAGGGATATCAGCGAAATCTGCCCTGAAGTCTCAAATCTTTTAATCGAACCGTAGCTCACCCCGCTCATAGAAGCCAGCCTCTCCTGGGAGATAGAACGACGCTTCCTGATATTCCGCACTCTCTGTGCTAGTTTCTGATCTAATTCCTCTGCGGTTTCCCATATATACTCCTTCATATCTCTCCCCTTATCTATAGATAATATTTTATCTATAATAGTCGTTTTTTATTCAAATCAGATAATATATTATATATAATTATTCTATCATTTATACACTCTTAATACAACTTTTTATTTTTAAGAAAAAATAATGAGGTCGCATTCCACGACCTCATCGCCTTCGTTTAAACATATATCAATTCCTTGAGAATAATCTCTTCCACAATCGCTCTGTGCTGGTTGACAGCTCGCACCATGCCATTTGATCTGCTTCTTTATCTGGCAATGGTTCTTTTTAAGTGCTAATTATTTGTGCACCAGTTTCCAGCTTACCGCCTGCTGCCTTGCATTCACAAATCTCTTATAAATACCTTCCTGCTTCATTAGCTGCTCATGTGTTCCCTGCTGCACAATTCTTCCTTTGTCAACAACAACAATCTGGTCTGCATGTCTGACTGTTTTTAATCTGTGGGCAATCATAATAATCGTTTTTTCCTTTGTAAGTGCATCTACTGCATCCATCAGTTCCTTTTCATTCTCCGGATCAACATTGGCTGTTGCCTCATCTAATATAACGATTGGTGCATCCTTCATGATTGCTCTGGCTATGGAAATACGCTGTTTCTCACCACCGGAAAGTGTGGCTCCGCCCTCTCCGATCACTGTATTGTATCCATCAGGAAGTTTGCTGATAAAGTCATGACAGCATGCTTTCTTCGCCGCTTCCACCACTTCCTCATGGCTTGCATCCTGACGTCCGAATTTAATATTATTCTCAATGGTGTCTGCAAACAAATATACCGACTGAAAAACAAATGCAAAATTACCCATCAGACTATTCATGCTGTAATCTTTTACATTCACGCCTCCAAGTGTCACTTCCCCCGAATCCACGTCCCAGAATCTGGCAATCAGATTGCAAAGTGTTGATTTTCCTCCACCGGACGGTCCAACGATTGCTGTCGTCGTTTTCTGTGGAATAGATAACGATACATCATCGATGATTTTCCGTTTGTCATAAGAAAACGAAACATTAGAAAGTCTGATATCGTAATTTTCCGGTTGGATCTCTTTGCCGTCGATATCCATGGTGTCCAGCTCCAGTATTGCATTGGCTTTATCTACACATACGCTTACCACGTGCAAAAGGGAGGAATAATTTCCCGCACATTCCAGACTGGAATAAAGCATAAATGCCGAGATTGTCATACCAATCGCATAGACCTCACTCATAGTTCCATTGATATAAAAATATGCACTGCTTGCTACGATCACAGCTCCTGTGATTTTTGTTATCACGCTTTGCAGAAAATGATAGGGCACAAACAGCATCTCCATTTTTGTGTTGATTGCCTTGCATGCTTCATTTGCATCGTTTACTCTTTTTGCCTGTTTTCCAAGCAGATTGTATGATTTTACTTCTGATATTCCCTGCAGATACTCCATGATCTGGTTTACAAGCTCTGTGTCACATACTACTTTTTGCTCTGAATCTTTTTTTCCTGCATTCTGCATGACAGAATTGACACCAAAGAAAATAAGCACTCCTGCTGCAGCGATCAGTCCGATTCTCCAGTCAAAAAGGAACAGCATAAGAATGATCATTGATGTTTCCAGAATTCCCTGCATGGTCAGCATAACCACTCTCGCAGCCACATCGCCAAGAGTTTCCATTGTATTGGTTGTAATAGAAGAAATTTCCCCGATACTATTGGAATTAAAATATCCCATCGGCAGATAGCGCAGATGCTCTGCAATCTTGATTCTCATAAAAGCACTTGCATTATATCCCCCTTCTGTCTGAAGCACTGTAGAGTATCTTTTACAGATAACATCAACTACAATTGCAAGAAACATAATCGCAATGGAGCCTCCAATATATTTTCCTATCGGTTTTCCACTCAGCAAACCTATCAATATGTACATAATAGCCGGAATCTTCATTGCTGAGGCAAGAGCCTCTATGAGTCCGATCACCATCGACAGTTTAAATTTATTGCCATTTTCCCTGCCGGAAAAACGAAAGAATTTTGCCAGAATTCCAAACATATCATTCTCCCTCCTTCACAGTATCTTTTACAGAAATATGGGCGTTCCACATTTCCTTATAAAGCGGGCATGACACCAGAAGTTCCTCATGTGTGCCATGCGCTGTTACATTTCCATCATTTACAACAAAAATCTGGTCACTGTCCTTAACGGTAGAAAGCCTGTGTGCGATTACAATCAATGTCTTCCCTGCTACCAGTTTTGCGATAGAATTCTGCAGAATTGCCTCGTTTTCCGGATCTGTGTAAGCAGTCGCCTCATCAAGGATCACAATCGGAGCATCTTTCAGCATTGCTCTTGCAATCGAGATACGCTGCCTCTCACCTCCTGACAGATGTCCTCCTGCGCCTCCTACAACTGTATCAAATCCATTCTCCAGCTGCATGATAAATTCGTAGCATCCACTTTTCTTTGTCACCTCAACAATCTGTTCATCTGTGGCATCCGGATTTCCCTGCCGGATATTTTCGCGAACCGTTTCATTAAACAGATAATTGTCCTGTGCAACATATGCCATTTTCCGGTTAAAATCTGCAAGTGCCATTTCTTTTACATCAACTCCGCCGATTTTGATGCTTCCGGAATCCACATCCCACAGGGATGCGATCAGCTTTGCAATGGTTGACTTTCCGCTTCCGGAAGGTCCGACGATTGCATTTACCGTTCCTGCTTTCAACTCCATAGTTACTCCGTGCAGGATTTCTTTGTCGTGATAACCAAATCTGACATCTTTAAGAGTAACGGAGTTATCTTTTGGAACACTTTCACTTTTTTCCGGACGTTCAAGCTCCGGCTGTTCCAGAATTCCTGCCACTTCATCAACGATCACACCGATCTTGCCAAGATCGTCTGTATAGGAACCCACTGTGATCAACGGTCCAACGATTCCAAGTGATAAAATAATACAGATGACAAAATCAGAAACCGCAAGTGTTCCATTCGCTACATAATGTGCCCCAAACGGCAATACCGTAAAAAGCGTATAAGGTGTGATCACCATCATCAGTGCATGAAAGATTGAGCACCGTTTCATCCAGGAAATAAAGGAATCCGCATATTCAAAAGCCGCCTTTGTAAATTTGGCATAAGAACTTTCTGTCTTTCCAAATGCCTTTATTACTTCGATTCCGTCAATATATTCCACTGCCGCATCATTCAGATCTTTTGTTGTCTGAACCGTTCTCTCGAAACTTGGCTTATAATCCAGCATCATTCCAAAATAGGAAAGGAATCCCACTATAACCGGAACCAAAGACCAGAGTGCCAGTCTCCAGTCTGTCAGGAAGAAATAGATCAAAATCACAATCGGTGCCAGCAGATTGGACGTGAATTCCGGGACAATATGCGCCAGTGTCGTCTCGATACTGTCGATTCTTTCCACCATGATATTTTTAAATGAACCGGATGGTGTATCCTTCACATAACCAAGCGGCACCCGCGCTAGCTTATCACAACAGGTCTTTCTTATATTTGCGAGTACCGTAAACGTTGCTTTATGTGACAATGCTGTCGAGATCGAATGAAATAATTCTGCAATAATAAACGACAGCGCAATGAAAACTGCTTTTGCAAGATATGGTTCAAACTCCTTTTCACCACTTAAAAACAACTTTACTACATCTGCAATGATAAAATACGGAAAAATCTTAAAAATCACATTTCCTATTGCAAGTAACACACTCCACACATAGGCCATTCTTTTTTGTCCGGCCCATATCAGAATCCAGCTGACCGCCGACTTCTTTTTTTCTTTCACATCTGTTCACTCCTTACTTTCGTTTTATCGTTATCTTCTTCGTTAGTCTACTCTAACCAATGTATGATAAAATAGGCGGCCTACTGGCATTGGCCACCTACATCAGTTATACCGGAAATTCAATATTCCATAAACGCTCCCAGCCACCTGTATTAAATTCTTTCAGCTGATGCACATTTTTCTTTGCAGTATCCCTGTCTATATCATGCTCAATGATCTGAAATACTGATGAGAAAAATCCTGTATAGATCATATGCATAAGACTTTCCTCTACAACCGGTATTTTCACACCGTTCTCTTTCATTTTCTCCATATATTTCAGACTGGACTTCATTTCCCGCTCCACCATATTATGTATGAATAATTCAAACTTTCCACTGTCTCCGCACTTCAACAATAATCTGAAATTATCATAATGATCATAGATATAATCAACCATCTGCTCCATCCCATCACTGGATGTATCCGACATATTCCTTGTCTGATCACTGGCTGATAGCTTTTCAAATGCCTCAACGATCTGGTCATAGATCTGATAAATATGTTCCATATAAGGATCCGTCAGAGCATCAAAAAGTGCCTCTTTCGTCGGATAATATTTGTAAAATGCGCCAGTAGTAAGCCCTGCATCTTTTACAATGTTTCTTAAAGATGCTCCTGTCAGACCATCTTTCAGGAAATGTTTTCTGGCTGTATTTAATATATTTTTCTGTGTATCTTCTGCTTTCGTCGACATTCTTTTCGTATCCTCTAAACTTCTCTCCAAAAATATAACAGTGTTATATAACATTGTTATATTTTAACTCATTACAGGAATTTGTCAAGTCTGCTGCTTAGATTTTTTCTGTGTATTTTATCCGAAATTCCACGTTTCTGTGCTCTTCCATTCCGCAACAGCATTTCTCACCCGCTGGTCAATATCCATACGTGCTCTGCGACATTCTTTCGGATGTTTTCTTGATGCCTGAAATGCCAGTTTCACAAAAAGTCCAGAACCAACCGGGAGCATTGTCTTTAACATGCTCTCTGGAAAAACAAAATGGGTTCCATGCTCATAAATGACAAACTCTAATCTGCATGTATGCGGACGTTCTTTTATACGCTGCTTCATTCGGCGGATGTATTTTGCAGTATCCCACAACACATCATCTTCCGCACCAATTAACAATAATGTTCCATTGATCTTTTCAATCTTGATCATCTCGTCTTCTTGGATTGGATGAGCCTTTTCCGAATCATCAAACAGTTTTCTTGAATTAATCATATCACCGGTTCGCTTTGTTTCTTTTTCAATCACATGCCAGTAATCCGGATGTTTATAGCAAAAAGGCATATACGGAAGGGGTTCCCCTTTGTAAGAAAAAAGAGATTCTCCATCAATCGGCCATTCCTTACAGCCATCTTTTTTGCCCTGCATAAATCCCTGCCAGACAAAGTCACTCGGTGTCAGACCAATCGTCAATGTAATATCTTCAAAATAAGAAGCGGCAGTTAAAGCAAGTGTTCCTGTAGTAGATGCCCCGACAATTCCTATCTTCTGATTACCATGCACTTTTAACCAATTGATTGCTTTCTCTATACGTTCCAACGGATAATTATGATGTCCATAATCCTTTTTCCCAGGTGACATTGTCATCACATTCACACCGAGTTTATGTAGCCATTTCACGGATGTACGCGCCAGATAATCCTCCGGATCATCCCCGATCATTGCAATCATTGCACAGTCTGAGCCTGTTTTACATTTCCAATATGCACCATAAAATCCATCTGATTCCACATCAAAATGCCGTTTCTTCATCTGTATCATCTCCTTAATATCAGCTACATTTCTCCAGAACTATTATTTTATTTGAGATATTCCGAACAGTTGGAATCTTACCTATCACATGATAAATCGGCATAAGCTCCTTCATTCCTTCAACAAGACTGACTTCCTGCAGGATAGAGAAATTCGGTACAATCTTTTGTAGTTCTATTCCGTTCTTAACTCCCCATATGAATTTTGCATTGCTTCCCTCTATGGATTTTTCTTTCATATGCTTTACAACAAAGGGCGACATGGTTTCGACCATTACTCTAACTTTCTGAAATGATCTTTCAATAATAGAAAACATCTTCCTGATGTCCTTTTCACACAAATACATGGTAAGTCCTTCGATTATTACCAGAATATTCTCACCGTGATAATCGATATAATCTACATAAGATTCATCCATTGCAGACTTTGCAGTCTGATATATCGGACCTGTTTCTGGAAGGAATTGGCTCCTTATTTTCATGGCTTCCGGCAGGTCTATATTATACCATCGCAGATATTTTCCCTTCATCCGGTAGCATCTGGTATCCAGTCCACATGCAATATTTATAACAACTGTATTTGCATGCTTTTCCAGATATTGCCGAACCATCCGGTCTAATACAATTGTTCTCGCAATCACGCCACAGTTCATGGCTTTATCCTTATCTGCTTTGGAAAAGTCATAGTCCAGCTTTTCCACAAGTTCTACTGCAATCTCATCCTTGATTTTGGCATTTTGCTTTTTTGTTTCTTTTGCTCTTGCATACAAAGTCTGTACCATTGTTTCCGGCACACCTGTTACATTCACTTTTTCTTTCATTATCTATTGCCTTCTCCCATAGGTTTTCTCACAACACAATGCATCCTCATACCTTTACGGATTTCAAATTTTTCTACTTTTAATCCTGCTTTTCGGCAGCATTTCATGACCACATCTCTTGTTGGCACCTGGACATCACCGTGTCCGCATATATTTGCCAGCGGCATTTCCAATGTATTCATCAGCCATATCAATACTTTATTGTCACTGGTCACATCTCTCAGAATCAATCTTCCATTTGAGCGAAGACATCGTTTTACACTGTCAAAAAATGCCTGTGGATTTGGATAATGATGGAAACTCATAGAACAAATAATTGCATCAAATGAATCGTTTTCAAAAGGAAAGTTCTCACAGTCTCCTACAACAAATGTTGCATTCGGAATATTTTTCTTTTTTGCCTGTTCAATCATGGCAGGAGTCAGATCCAGTCCTGTATAATGCCGGTCCGGATATTTTTCTGATAATAAAGAAATCATCGGAGCAGGTCCACAGCCTGCATCCAACAAATCTCTAAATGGCTCCTTCTCTAATTCTTCCAGAATATCCGGATAATCCTTCTTACACATTTCGTAAATACCAGCATGGTTACTTTCATATCTTCCTGCTGCTTTTGTAAACTCTTTGATTGACAATTTTTTGTATTCTTCGTTTTTCATGTTCTTTCTCCAATCACTGTACTCTTTTTACCTTGCATCCGCATTTATACTTCCGCCTGCTCCCGGAAAAGCCGTTAATATTCTTCCTGCTCCAATAATATCTTCCCATTTTTTATAACTGTCCAATAAATTATCATTGTGTGCATTAGCTATGCCTAACTCACATCTCTTTAAAAACCGCGTGAAAACAAAACTGTAATTCCACACGGTTTCTTTTCTTAATGCATTCAGTATATCACTTTTACCTGGTTTATCAACCAGATTTAGTCATTATGTCTCAGATATTTCCGTTCAGCCCTTCTATTTCTTTTTATTTTCTCTTATAACATCTGTCAATTTAAATAGAATTTTTTATACCACTGTACAAACTTCCTCAGTCCTTCCCGCAGACTGGTGTTTGGCCTAAAACCGAAGTCTTTCTTCAAAGCAGATATATCTGCATAAGTCACTGGAACATCTCCAGGCTGCATAGGTACCAGTTCCTTGTGTGACGCAAAGTCATAGTCTTTCGGCAGTACTTCCGCCCGGATCAGTTCCTGCTGTAAAATATCGACAAAATCCAAAAGATTTTCAGGATGGCTGTTACCGATGTTATAGACACGATACGGCGGTATGGGTAGTCCATCCGCACCATTTTGCTTTTCCGGTGCATTGCATATCACATGACGGATGCCCGTCACAATATCATCCACATAGGTAAAACGCTGTATTACTCTATTTTAATCAGCAGGCTAAGGAGAACCATATCGATTATATTGTCAAAGTTAACATTCCAAGTGATATCTTCGTTTCAGATACCGATATTTCTGTTTTGTTCGGCAATCTGCTCGAAAACGCAGTAGAATCCTGCAGAAATGAATCTGGCAATGACCGAAAAATTTTGATTCGTGCCAGCCTGACCGGCAGTTCATTTTGTATTACGGTGGACAATACCTTCTCAGGAACACTCAAATATACAAATGATGACAAGCTTGTTTCAACGAAGCACAAAGGACTCGGACTCGGCACACAATCGGTCAAAAACATTGCCGCACATTACAATGGTATCTGCCACTTCAAAACAAAGGATGGAATGTTCTATGCATCGGTGATGTGTTGTAATAAAACAGACTTCCTTTCTGGCGAAGAAAAAGACGCAAGCCATATTTTATGACTCACGCCTTTACTTCGCTCACAATATTTAATTAGCACTCTCCATTTTATTTCTCAAGAAAAACCGTAATAGCGCCCTCTAATAATTTTCTCCAAAGTTTGACGATATTCCCCACAGCAATGGCATTAATCAGTGTTCCTTCCCTGACACCATTTAATTTGTGAAAAGCCAGCAGTGCAACAACCATTGCGCTCACTGTCAGGAAACTGTCAAATCCTACCTTCACATTGCCAAATTTCATGCCTGTTGTCTGTGAGATTGCACGTACCAGTGCTTCCGCAGGCAGCATAATCACATCCGCCATAACTTCCAGACTGATTCCCAGCGCCATAACCACACAGCCAATCATCAGATACACAAACGAGCTTCCCCAGGGCCCGCCGAATCTTGTTGGAATCATTGCCATAAAACGGTCGATAAAAAAGCTAAAGGCAAAAGTAATCGGAATCTGCAATGCCTGCTGCAGGGTAAACTTCCTTCGCAGAATGGCTTCCAGTATCAGAAACAACATATTAAAAAGAAATGTAAATGTTCCCATGGAAATGCCGGTAATCAGACTGATGACAAAAGGCAAGCCCGAAACAGGTGACGTACCCAGACCGGCTCTTGTCACAAAACTAATCCCCAATGCGCAAAAAATCAGCCCGATAAAGAAAATACAATAACGTTTAATAATGGTGCGTGTTTTCATGATTTTCAACCCCCATATTGCATGCCCCCATGCAATTTTTATAATACAGTGATATCTTTTATTATTTTTTCACTATTACTATCATATAGTATAGGATTGAATATTTCAATGTAAAAATTAAAAATATTTTTAATTACTAAAAAATATTTTTATTCTATATAATTTTCCTTTCTGTTAAAAAGGGACTGTTTTTTCTGTGAAATAACCAGACCAACGAATATCAGTGCCGCACCGGCCACTGAGGCCATGGTCATTTTCTCATGAAGCACCAGCACCGACAACACAACTGTCACCACCGGCGAGACATAGATATACACACTGGTCTTGATAGCGCCGATCCATGTAGTTGCCAGATTCCAAAGCATAAAGCCCATGGCGCTGGCACAAAGCCCCAGAAACAGGAAATTGGCGAGGACTTCCGGCTTCATCAGTATCTCCGGTTTCCAGCTGGCTTTCTGTTGGATCAGCACTGGGATCAAAAATAGAATACCATAGAAATACACTCTTCTTGTAACGGCCACGATCGGATATTCCCACTCACCGATTTTCTTGATCAGCGCCGAATAGCAGCCCCATGAGATCATCGCCAGAAAGGCCAGACCATCTCCCAGGGGATTAAGCTGCAGATTTTTCTGACCGCTCATACTGATCATAATAATGCCTGCCATGGCAACAACAAAACCGATATAAAAGAAGATGCCGGATTTCTCATTTTTGAAGAAAAATCCCACCATCACCGCTACAAAAAAGGGCGCACAGGCCACAATGATACCGACGTTGGAAGCATAGGTCATGGTCAGTGCCGTATTCTCAAGCATAAAATACATCACAATACCGAAAAGTCCCGCTCCAGCAAAAAATAGTTCCTGTTTAAGTTCCCTCAGCTTCAGCCGATGGGGATAAATCGCCATCAACGCCAGAAAGGCCAGCACCGCCCTTGTAAATAAAACCTCTGCCGGCAAAAAATACTGAAGCAGTACCTTCGTTGACACGAAAGTCGCTCCCCACATAATTTGCGTGCTACAGGCCATCACATGCCCCAGCACCTGTTTCTTATCATTCGTCATTTTCAATCCTCTGTCCGTATAAAATATTCCTGCTGCGTCATCCTGTTATTTGCGCCGCCTTGCTGCAAACCTCTTCAAAAACATATTTTTCTGCATGGCGCCTATCTCAACTAATGGTAACCGAAAATCTATATATTTTCAATATCTATCCATTTTCTTAGCGCCCGACATTTCAAGTTTTCCAAAAAAGCCTAAAGAAAACTTTACCATAAAAATTGTTTTTAGGGGATTGTCTTTTCCGGATTTTTCTGTTATTATCCAAAAGGATTATCTCCAACGGAGATGAGCCCCGCTCTATAAGCGGTACGTTATCTAACAATTTTGAACACTAAATGGAGGTGAGTTTTCATGGACAGTTGCATAGGTCGAAGTAAGATATGCGGTGAACAGAAGTATACAGTCAGAATGCGGCTATCAGGAAAGCTCAGCCTTAGACCCATAAGCAAATCTTAACACAATATTTGTGCCTGCAAAGCAGACACAACCTATTCGTATGGGATTTGCCTCTGCTTTGCAGACATGACGTCTTTTGGCAGCCTCTTTACTATACGCATTCTATATTTTCGTGCGTTCTTTTGTACATCGCATCAAACAGTCTATGCTATTAAACTGAAACGTGAAGCGATGTATTTTTTATGCCCTTTTTTAGGGCGAAAAGGAGGACAACATGAAAAGAAGAATGTTTTACAAGAAAGATTATGTCAAAGAACTGTTAAGAATCATCCGCACAGAGACAGATACAGCCAGATTGCCGAAGCTGCTTTCCGATTACCATGAAAAGGATATTGCTGAAGCGATCACCTTACTGACTGAAACAGAAAGACAGCAGCTCTATCCTGTTCTCGGCGCACAGAAAGTAGCTGAAATCTTTTCCTATCTGGACGATTCTGAGAAATATATTGAAGAACTGCCGATTGAAAAGGCTGCCAAAGTGGTGTCCTACATGGATGCCGATGACGCACTGGATGTTCTGGATGACCTGACCGAGCACAAAAAGCAGGAGCTTGTCAGCCATCTGGACGAAGATGCACAGAAGGATGTCCGCAAACTGCTCTCCTATGATGAAGATGAAATCGGCAGCTGCATGACCAACAATTTTGTCTGCATTTCAGACAAATTGTCCATTCGCGAAGCCATGCGTGCACTCGTTCGACAGGCTGGAGACCATGACAATATCTCTACGATTTATGCGGTAGATGACAATCAGAAATTTGTAGGTGCCATTGATCTGAAGGATTTGATCATTGCCCGTGAAAATGATGCCCTGGAAGATATTATCAGCCGTTCCTATCCTTTTGTCTGCGAACACGAGAAGATCAACGACTGCATTGACAAGATTGCCGATTACGAAGAGGACTCTCTTCCTGTTCTGACCAAAGAGGGCCGCATCGCCGGCATCCTGACCGCAACGGACATTGTGGAACTCGTTGACGATGCCATGGGCGATGATTATGCAAAGCTCGGTGGTCTGACATCTGAAGAAGACTTAAATGAACCGACCATCATCAGCATGAAGAAAAGACTGCCTTGGCTGATCATCCTGCTATTTCTGGGCATGGGTGTATCCTCGGTTGTGGGTATCTTCGAATCCGTTGTTGCCGTTTTGCCAATTGTTATCTGCTTCCAGTCACTGGTTCTTGATATGGCAGGCAATGTCGGCACACAGTCTCTGGCTGTTACTATCCGTGTTCTGATGGATGAAAACCTGAACACAAGAAAGAAACTCTACCTTCTCGGCAAAGAAATGAGAATCGGTTTCTTCAATGGCATCAGTCTTGGGCTGATGGCTCTGGTATTTCTCGGTGTCTACATCCACTTTTTCAAGAAATATGCCTGGATTTCCGCTTTCCTGATTTCAGGCTGCGTCGGCATTTCACTGGTTGTGGCCATGGTCGTTTCCAGCATGATCGGCACCATTGTGCCAATGTTTTTCCACAAAATCCATGTGGACCCGGCAGTTGCATCCGGCCCGCTGATTACAACTGTCAACGATCTGGTAGCTGTCGTTACATACTATGGACTGGCAATGGTATTCCTGATTGATGTTTTCCATATTTGACAAAAGTCTCCTTATGGTATATATTAGTTCATAAATAGATATTTCAAATTTGAACTAATTATTCCATAAGGAGGCTTTTTGTGAAGTTAGGTATTGAATTCCCAAGAAAACTGTCTCTGGCCTATGAAAGCATGTGCAAACCCCTCTGTCATGAACTGAAACTGCCCCAGACAGCTTTTGATATTCTTATGTTTCTGGCCAATAACCCCGAATTCAAAACAGCCAGAGATATTGTCGAGGTCCGAAAGCTTAAAGCGAATCTTGTTTCTGTCAACGTTGATAAGCTTGTGAATGAAGGTTATCTGGTCCGAAAGAATGTAGAAGGTGACCGACGTAAAGTCCAGCTTCTCTGCACTGATAAGGCACAGCCTATCATCAGCAGAGGCCAGCAGCTGCAGGAACACTTTGTTGAACAGCTTTTCACAGACATCGACGATGCCACACGCCAAACCATGTTCCAGGGTATGCAGCAAATGGAACACAATCTGAATCTTATTCTGGAGGACAACTAGTTATGCATTTACTTTTTACGGTTATTGTTACTTTCTTTGCCGGCATGGGTGCCGGTCTCGGAACAGGCTTTGCCGGCATGAGTGCCGCAGCCGTCATCAGCCCGATTCTCATCACCTTTCTCGGTATTGACCCTTATATAGCCGTCGGCATTGCTTTATCATCCGATGTACTGGCCAGCGCCGTTTCCGCTTATACTTACGGCAAGAACAAGAATCTGGATATCAAAAACGGCCTGATCATGATGGCTACCGTATTGATTTTCACTGTTGTGGGCAGTTATATATCCAGCCTCGTACCATCTGCCACCATGGGGAATTTCTCCGTCTTTATGACTTTCCTGCTGGGTATCAAATTCATTGTGAGACCGGTTATGACTACCAAGGAAGCGATGCAGGGCGTATCCGCTAAGAAACGTGCCATACAGTCCGTTATCTGCGGTATCATCATTGGATTTATATGCGGCTTCATCGGTGCCGGCGGCGGTATGATGATGCTTCTGATCCTGACTTCTGTTTTGGGATACGAACTCAAAACAGCCGTTGGAACAAGCGTCTTTATCATGACCTTCACCGCATTTACCGGAGCAGTCTCTCATTTTGCCATCGGCGGCCTGCCGGATCCTGCTGTCTGGATTCTGTGCATCATCTTCACTCTGATCTGGGCAAGAATTGCTGCGGTATTGGCCAACAAAGCCACACCGAAGACATTGAACCGTGCAACCGGCGTGATTCTTGTTGTTCTCGGTGTCGTTGTTATGGCGTTCTCATTTTTATCGTAAGCTAAATAATGAAAAGAAACATTCCTTGCGAGTCCCGCTTATAATCCGCAAAAAACAAAAGATTGAGGCTGCCCAAAACATGTGGCTGCCTCAACTTTTTTTGCATTACACACATTGCAATCTGCCTGGTGAATCGCTCCTGTTTGCAGATAAAATCTCTCAATAATATATTTTGCTTTTCTCCTTTCAGGCAATCCATGGTATACTATCTATCAGATTCGATTAGTTTTGACTAACTATATGAAGGAGACGTTCTTATGCCTTTAAATCTTACAGAATTCAATCGTTTTTATACTATCAGCAAAATATGCGGCCTGGAAAAACATCGACACTATCTTGAGGCTCTGGGATTTGTTCCCGGCAGCGAAGTGGCCATTTTATCCGAGCTTCACGGCTATTATATCGTTATGGTCAAGGGCAGCAAAATAGGCCTGGACAAAACACTGGCCAAAAAAATCATTGTCTATGCCAATTAAGGCTGACAAAATGTTTTTGTGCCGTCGGAAAATACAAGAACATTTTTAAAGAGGGAATTATGGAAAAAAATAAAGTTATTTCGAAATTGTGCTGTCTGGAGACAACATTTTATATCGTCTTTCTGACGATTTTGATTCTTCATTATAAAAAAGGATTGGAAAACCGCACCTTTGCTCTGCTGATTTTTCTTTCTTTTCTTGGCTGTGCCGTATCACTGGCATTGAGGGATTATCTGAAAAGTTTGCTCCGAAATGCGGATTTTGACGTAGCCGGGGTTCACGACAAAAAATCATTGGAAAAAGAATTGCTGAAACTTCAGAATGCCGATGATACACTGGACGTCGGCGTCATGATGTTCGATCTGAACAATCTGAAAAAAATCAACGACACCTACGGGCATGAAGAAGGAGATTTGTTTATTCAGACATTTGCTTCCTATCTCACCCGAATTCTCACAGAAAACAGTTTTCTGGCAAGATTCGGCGGCGATGAATTTGTGATTATCCAAAGAAAAACTTCCTGGCCGGAACTGGAGCAAATGAATATGCAGTTGCAATCCCTGCTTGATGCCTACAATCAAACAGCCATCCATCCCATCAGCTATGCTGTGGGATATGATATCAGCTGCAAAAATCATTATTATCTGATTATGGATCTGCTGAAAATGGCGGACCAGAAAATGTATCAGGATAAACATTATAAGAAATCCCTAATGGCTCATCCGAAACGTCTTTGCAGCCAAAACCGTCTGGTGGAAAGCATTTCAACAGATTCTCTGAAGGAAAAAATTTCTACAATCCTAACCAACAGATGCCGGGATAAACAATACGCTTTCTTGATGACAGATATCGACAACTTTCACCTGATCAACGATTACTGGGGATATGAGACAGGCACTGATATCCTGAATTTTCTTTTTAAAAAGTTGGAGCTTTTCCCTCAGACATTCTTCGTCAACCGTTATCATTCCGACGTTTTTGCCTGTATCGTCGATATTACCGGACAAAATCAGCAAAGTTTCAGAGAAAAAGTCATCCGCTATAACAGGCAGACGTCTTCTGAAGTACTAGAGGCCTATCCTGTTAATTATCTTTTTCTGAACACAGGTATCTATTATCTGGAAAACAGCGCTATTTCATCGGAAGATTTGATTTCTCATACCAATATTGTCCGCCGAAAAGCCAAAACCGAACTTTCAGGCGTATGTGAATACTCCGAAGATATTGCACGGGACGAACAAAAACGTGCTGAAACCATTCATACCTTCCGCAATGCGCTGGAGCAAAAAGAATTTCAACTCTATTTCCAGCCAAAGATCAACGGAAAATCCCAACAAATTTCCAGTGCGGAAGTGCTTGTCCGATGGCAAAAAAATGACGGCTCTCTCTGGTTTCCCGACAGTTTTCTGCCAATCCTTGAGGAGACCGGTGAAGTGGAAGCGTTGGACTATTACGTTTATGAAGCTGCCTTTTTGTGGCTGTCTGAACGCATGAAGAAACAGCAGAAGATCATTCCGCTGTCCCTCAACGTCTCACCTATCCATTTCTGGAAGATCAATACTTTTATTCATAAAGTATCCGACCTGATCGATAAGTATAAGATTCCCTCACAGTATCTGATCTTTGAGATTACGGAAACAACTTACATTCATAATATCGATGCTGTCAATCAAATGATCCGCTTTTTCCAGGAAAAAAATATCCGGATCTCCATGGATGATTTCGGTTCCGGATATTCTTCGCTAAATACTTTAAAAGATATTTTATTTGATGAAGTCAAAATCGATAAACGTTTTCTGGATGATGACCTGTCTGAAAAAGGCAAAATCGTCCTTCAGGAAATCTTCCATCTGCTGAAGCGCACCAACAAACTCATTGTCTGCGAGGGCGTTGAAACAAAAGAAATGGTTGATTTCCTTGTACAGGAAGACTGCGACGAACTTCAGGGATACTTTTATTATAAACCGATGGAAATGCAAAAATTTGAAGCACTCATTGCATAAATGAGTGCTTCATTTGTTTTATGGCGTTAACATTTTCTTTCGCCGATTATCTGTTTTTAAGCGAGAATTTTCACCGAATCGTTTTTCTTGTTCTCTCAAAACAATTCCTTTACAGTCGGATAAATCTTTCTGA
>Ga0129310_1001802_pt1 | contig 17592 bp, 17 predicted proteins | sample Go1ome_2_FD_94433 | JGI IMG/M metagenome (GOLD analysis project Ga0129310, IMG submission 94433) | Western lowland gorrila individual fecal microbial communities from Wisconsin, USA - Go1022A metagenome | ecosystem: Host-associated > Mammals > Digestive system > Large intestine > Fecal | place...
ACGCTAGAGGTCGTCGGTTCGAGCCCGATCCGGGTCGCCATATGCTGTCATAGCTCAGTCGGTAGAGCACATCCTTGGTAAGGATGAGGTCGTGCGTTCGAATCGCATTGACAGCTCCATGCGTAAAGCCCCAGATGCACACGCCGTGCACCTGGGGCTTTTTCTATATCGGGCCGCGCCGGGCTGAATTTACAAGCGGCGTGTTATCTGGTATAGTTAATCGTAGATTTATTCGTTGCAGATCTGTGCCATGAATCAGAAAGGAAATTGAAAGCAATGAGTCAGCGAATCAATTATGTAACACCGGAAGTGGCCGTGCGCGCCGTTCAGTCCGGCGATTGGGTGGATTACGGTTTTGGCGCGGGCTTCCCCGAGCTGCTGGACAAGGCTCTGGCCGCCCGCAAGGGAGAAGTGAAGGACATCAAGGTGCGCGGCGGTCTGGTGATCCGCCCCCGCATCGAGGTGGTGGAGAGCGACCCTGAACAGGAGAGCTTCTCCTATTACAGCTGGCATATCGGCGATTACGAGCGCAAGCTCCAGACGCGCGGCCTGGTGAAGTTCATGCCCACCATTCTGCGCTCGCTGCCCTATCTGTACCGGGATGGCCACATTCGCTGCGATGTGGCATTTGTGCCCGTTTCCCGGCCGGATGAGAACGGCTACTGCGGCCTGGGCATTTCCAACTATGCCTGGCGCACCATTTTTGAGAGCGCCCGCACCGTGATCTTCGAGATCAACGAGCGCTACCCCCGCCTTCAGGGCGTGGAAGGTTCTCACCGGGTGCACCTGTCCGAGGCGGACTATGTGGTGGAAGGGGAGCACGAGCCGCTGCCCATCCGCACCTATCGCGCCCCCAGCGAGACCGACATCGCCATTGCCAAGCTGGTGGTGGAGCAGATTCCGGACGGCGCCGTGCTGTCGCTGGGCGTGGGCGGCGTGCCCTACACGGTGGCCAAAATGCTGGCGGAGTCGGATCGGAAGGACCTGGGCTGCCACACCGGCACCATCAGCGATGCGTTCCTGGAGATGTACAAGGCCGGCAAGCTGACCAACGCCCGCAAGGAGCTGGACAACGGCCTTTCTGCCTGGAATCTGGCCATGGGTTCGCAGGAGCTGTACGACTGGCTGGACGCAGAGCCGCAGCTGTTCCACCCCGGCGATCTGGACTACATCCACTCGGTGGAGCGTATTTCCAAGCTGAGCAACGTCATCAGCATCAACGGCGGCGTGCAGCTGGACCTGATGGGCCAGGAAAACGCCGAGAGCGTGGGCACCCGCCAGCTTTCCGGCATCGGCGGCCAGATGGACTTTCTGGAGGGCGCGTTCCGCTCCAAGGGCGGCAAGGGCTTCATCTGCATCAATTCTTCCCGCGTGACGAAGGACGGGCAGCGCAAGTCCAACATTCTGGCCACGATTCCCGGCGGCAGCACCATTTCGGCCCCCCGCACCATGATTCAGTATGTGGCGACGGAATACGGCATTGCCTCGCTCTCCGGCAAGACCCTGCGGGAGCGCGCAGAGGCCATGGCCTCCATCGCGCATCCGGATTTCCGGGAAGAGCTGCTGAAATATGCCTGCGAGAACTTTAAATAAGCATCGGCGGTGTTCCGGCCTGTGAACAGCAGGCGCGGGCCGCTGTTTCAAATCCCCGGCAGAGCGATTTCTGCCGGGAATTTTTTTGGCACAGGCGAGCAGAAATGCGCACCGCCCGGCCGGGACTGCGTGAAAAAACCGGGCCGCCAGGCGGGAAAATCGGAGAAAATCGGTCGGTTTCAAAAAATCACAGCAAAATAAAGAGCACATAAATATACAACAGAACGCTTTAAATCCGAGAAAATGGCCGCTGCCGTGCACTTCATGCATCGTTCACAAAAAGTTTTTAATTTAGATACTTGATTTTTGCAGTACAAGTGGTTAAAATAAACTTAGCACTTAAAGATACGGAGTGCTAAAACAACAAGAAGCTTACAATTAAGATTCAAATAGGAGGCTATCAACCATGAAAATCAGACCTTTGGCCGATCGCGTTGTAATCAAGACGGTGGAAGCGGAAGAGACCACGAAGAGCGGCATCATCCTGGCGGGCAGCGCCAAGGAGAAGCCCCAGGTGGCTGAAGTGCTGGCTGTGGGCCCCGGCGGCCTGGTGGACGGCAAAGAGGTGCAGATGATCGTCAAGGTTGGCGACAAGGTCCTCACCAGCAAGTACTCCGGCACCGAAGTCAAGGTGGACGGCGAGGAGTGCACCATCGTTCGTCAGAGCGACATCCTGGCCATCGTGGAGTAAACGCCTCGTTTCAGGCAGACAACGACAATGACGCAGCGCCCCGCAGCGGGCCGCTGGATTGAATAAGGAGAGATTATTATGGCAAAGCAGATTCTGCATGGTGAAGAAGCCCGCAAGGCTCTGTGCAATGGTATTGATACTCTGGCGGATACCGTCAAGATCACCCTGGGCCCCAAGGGCCGCAACGTGGTGCTGGGCAAGAAGTTCGGCAGCCCCGTGATCACCAACGATGGCGTGACCATCGCCAAGGAGATTGAGATCAAGGACGCCTTTGAGAACATGGGCGCTCAGCTGGTGCGCGAAGTTGCCACCAAGACCAACGACGCCGCTGGCGACGGCACCACCACCGCAACCGTTCTGGCTCAGGCTCTGGTGACCGAGGGCATGAAGAACGTGGCCGCCGGTGCCAACCCCATGGACGTGAAGCGCGGCATGCAGAAGGCCGTAAAGACCGCGGTCGAGGCCATCAAGGCGCACAGCCAGGCTGTGAACGGCTCCAAGGACATCGCCCGGGTCGGTACGGTTTCTGCCGGTGACCCCGAGATCGGCAAGCTGATCGCCGAGGCCATGGAGAAGGTCAGCAAGGACGGCGTGATCACCATCGAGGAGAACAAGACCACCGCTGAGACCTACTCCGAGATCGTGGAAGGCATGCAGTTCGACCGCGGCTACATCACCCCCTATATGGCCACCGATACCGAGAAGATGGAGGCCGTCATCGACGACGCTCTGGTTCTGATCACTGATAAGAAGATCAGCGTCATTCAGGACCTGCTGCCTCTGCTGGAGCAGATCGTGCAGGCCGGCAAGAAGCTGGTGATCGTGGCTGAAGATGTGGAGGGCGAGGCCCTATCCACCCTGATCGTGAACCGTCTGCGCGGCACCTTTACCTGCGTGGCCGTCAAGGCCCCCGGCTTCGGCGATCGCCGCAAGGAGATGCTGCAGGATATCGCCATTCTGACCGGCGGTCAGGTCATCAGCAGCGACCTGGGCTATGAGCTGAAGGACGCCACCCTGGCCATGCTGGGCAAGGCCCGTCAGGTGAAGGTCACCAAGGAGACCACCACCATCGTGGGCGGCGCCGGCGACAAGAAGGCCATTGCGGACCGTGTGGCCCAGATCCGTGCTCAGATCGAGACCGCGACCAGCGACTTTGACCGTGAGAAGCTGCAGGAGCGCCTGGCCAAGCTGGCCGGCGGTGTGGCCGTCATCAAGGTCGGTGCTGCCACCGAGGTTGAGATGAAGGATAAGAAGCTGCGCATCGAGGATGCCCTGAACGCCACCAAGGCCGCCGTTGAGGAAGGCATTGTGGCTGGCGGCGGCACTGCGCCTATCAACGCCATCCCCGCCGTGAAGGCTCTGTGCGACACCCTGGAGGGGGACGAGCGCACCGGCGCCCGCATCGTGCTGAAGGCTCTGGAAGCTCCTCTGCGTCAGATCGCCAAGAACGCCGGCCTGGAGGGCAGCGTCATCATCGACAAGATTCTGGCGGCCAACAAGCCCAACTTCGGCTTTGATGCTCAGAATGAGGAGTACGTGGAGAACATGATCGAGGCTGGCATCGTGGATCCCACCAAGGTCACCCGTTCCGCTCTGGAGAACGCTTCCAGCGTGGCCGCGATGGTTCTGACCACCGAGAGCCTGGTTGCCGATGAGCCCGAACCGGCCGCAGCGCCCGCTGCCGGCGGCATGGGCGGCGACATGGGCGGCATGTACTGATCGATCCCCCAAAAACCGTATGACCGCCTGATTCTTTGAGGTCAAAAAAGCGGACGTACGCCGCTTACGCCCCAAAATCAGGCACACGCTAAGAGAACAGAATCGGCACCTGCTGCAAAAGGCAGGTGCCGATTCTTTTCTTATTTTCGCTTCCGTTCCCTTTTCCCGTGCACCGTCTGCGATCTTGCTCTCTCTCGCTGGCTGATGGGGCTTTTCATGTACTTGGACAGTTTGAGTATTTCGATCAGCGTGATAAACTGCTCTTTGGATAGCTTGTCATAATCAATACCGAATGTGGCAAGAAACGACCGGACTTGCTTTTCTTCGGAGCTGCCCTCAAAGTTTATCGCCTTCTGTAGCTGCTCCTGAACGGTTGTAGCGAGGGAGGTTTCATCTGCCGTCATGGTGTCGGGGCGGTGTTCACTCCGAATTTCACGGAGAATGCCCTTCAGATCATCCGCGATCAGACTTCCGAAATATTCATCTTCCCGGATCTGCGCGATTTCCAATGTCCGCAGGTGCAGATCGTTTTCATCGCCGCCGTTTCATCCGTCGCACTGCTTCCAGCACGGCGTTCCCAATCTCTCTGGCAAGCTCAGGCGAGGTTCACTCCGCTATGGTGAGGCGGTGGAGCTTGCAGACGCACTTGAAATATGACATTGTGCGGCAGAAGCGTATATATTAAGGGTGAACTGTTTGTTCTAGATTGATACATTCTTTTATAGCTTCCTTAAACCAATGCAGAGCTTCGCGTTGATTGCGTAAATTCCAGATTATATAAACACGGTGCATTGGCGGGTTTTCAGCCAACGGACGTGTTGTGAAACCATGTAATTTCATTCCGTTGGCTACAGCCTTTGGAATAATCATCCAATCATCATTTTCGCTGAAGTATCGTTCTGCCGATGGCGTGGTGTTTACACGAACTTTGACAGAGTACGGCCGCCACCACTGATTGAACCAGTCTTCAAATGCCTGATCAAATGCCTGGAATATCCCATGCGAGGCATCTAATTCTGTTGGATTCAGAATTTCTTTCTGTGAAAGAATATTTTCAGGACGAAGAACAGCGAGATAAGGCTCCTCGTATAAGAGTTCGCTGGTCAGTTGTTTGGGTACCGCAGTAGATTGTGTAATCCCAACATCGATTCGGCGATTTTCCAGCAGCGGTATGATTTCTGCGGTATGGTGATCCTCAATCGTCATGCAAAGCTCCGGATGGAGTCTTTTTAGCCGTGTGAGGATCTGCGGCATCAGTAAATCATGTGCGCTGCGGATGCAGGCAACGGTCAGATATTGACGCTCAGCATCTTCACGCAGCTCCTGCGCCTGCTCGTAGAGCATCAGCATTCTCTCGGCTATATCTGAAAACGCTTTTCCCTCCTGCGTTAATTCCACATGGGATTGTCCCTTTCCACGCCTGAAAAGTGGTATTCCCAGTTCTTTTTCTAACTGTGCGATGCGTTTTCCAAGCGCGGGCTGTGACATATAGTAGTGATTTGCAGCCGCGGTAATGCTCCCGCTGCGCTGCACGTCGAAAAAGATCTGAAGGGTTTCCATGTTCATTTGATTCACCAACCTTAAATAAAATATTTACCTCTATTTAATCATAAAAACAGTAATTTTACAACTATTTTAATTTGTGCTATTGTAAAGCTACCATCAAACAAGGAGGCTCTCAGCATGGCATTGACATTGGAACAAATTCAAGAGGCTCAGAAGCGTATCGCACCCTATGTTTTGCAGACACCTCTTCTGCGTCTGCAAAATCTGGATCCTTACATTGGGTGTGAAGTCTACGCAAAAGCGGAGTGTATGCAGATCACCGGTGCATTCAAGCTGCGCGGCGCAATGAATAAACTGCTTTCCCTATCGCGGGAGGAACTTGACTGTGGTATTGTGGCTGCATCATCCGGTAACCATGGCAAGGGGGTGGCGTATGCGTCTAAGCTGCTCGGAGCTAAAGCAACGATCGTCATGCCGTTTACCGCGCCAAAGATCAAGGTGGAGGCTATTCGTGCACTGGGTGCAGAGATCATGCAGTGTGAGGTCTCGGAACGCTTTGAGATTGCAGCAAAGCTCTGCCGCGAACGTGGAGCAACGATGGTGCCACCTTTTAATGACGAGGCAGTCATGGCCGGTCAGGGAACGGCAGGGATAGAGATCATGACACAATGTCCGGAGTTGAATGCAGTGGTGGTTCCGGTGAGCGGCGGTGGACTAATCGGCGGTGTATCCACCGCTGTCAAGGCTATTTCACCCGATACGTGCGTCTATGGTGCAGAACCGGCTGCATTACCGCGCTACTCTGTCAGCCTGAAGGTCAGAAAACCAAGCAAGGTCGAAGCCAAAAAATCCATTGCTGATGCACTGGTAGCACAGATTCCCGGCAATCTCTGCTTTCCTTATGTCGCTGCCCACACGGATGGTTTTGCAGATGTCGAGGATGAATACCTCCTCAAAGGGTGGAAACTGCTGGTAGAAGAGGGAAAACTCTTTTGCGAGCCATCCTCTGCCATCGGTATTGGCGCAGTGCTACAAGGCTTGATTCCCGTACAAAAGCACGACAAAGTCTGTTTCCTCATTTCAGGTGGTAGCGCCGCATTAGACCAGCTTGATATCTTGAAAGGAGTCGAAGTATGAAAGCAATTTTTAACGAAAACGCCCCGCGTGGGCACTACACCCCCGGCATGATCTGCGGAGATACTTTGTACATCTCTGGCCAGACTTCTGCCGATCCGGCGACGGGCCGTCCGGCAGAAGGCGGATTTGAGGCAGAGATGAATATGGCTCTTCACAAGCTCGAAAGAGTTCTTCTTGCAGCTGGCTGTAATCGGAACAGTGTTGTCATGTGCCGCATCTATCTTACTTCCATTGAGCTGTGGGACCGTGCAAATCAGGTCTATTCGGAATTTTTCGGTGAACATAAACCGGCTCGCATTGTTCTTCCGGTTGGTATGCTGAGCAAAGGCTGCCAAGTGGAACTGGAGGCTGTTGCCGAGATTTAATCCGAAATGTTCCCATGTACTAAGCCAATTTTCTCAAAAACCGCATGACCGCCTGATTCTTTGAGGTCAAAAAAGCGGACGTACGCCGCTTACGCCCCAAAATCAGGCGCACGCTAAGAGAACAGAATCGGCACCTGCTGCAAAAGGCAGGTGCCGATTTTTTGCTTTTCTGCGAAAAAATCCTTTGAAATTGATTTCAAAATCTGCTAAAATCAAACTTGATCCAAGGCATCCTGAGAGTGCATCCGGTGCAGTGGGCGTCGGCGGCAGACTGGCGCTTACAAGCGGTTTGTTCACTGATCATCTCTCGAAAACAGGCTTCCGTTCTGACTGGGCGGCGGCTGAGGGAGGTGAAATGAATGAAACGTGTAAAAGCAGCCTGCATCCTGCAAACGTTGGTGTTTGCACAGAAGGAGGATTGCGGTTTGACGCGGGAGCAGCAGCTCCGCCTGAACCGCGACGAGGTGAGCCGTTACAAGGCCGCGATGGACCGGAGCCGTACCCGGTATCAGATTACCGAGGAAACCGAGCAGAGCGACGGTTCGGTGATCGTCCGCGTACGCAAGCAGTACAGCGACCGTGCCGACGTGAGCGAATATTTTAACTGAACACAAAGGGGCTGCATTCAAACAACCCCGGATAAAAAGTGAGATGGACGTTCCCGAGAGGAATGCCCGTCTCATTTTTGCTATAGGGAAAAACGAAAAAGGTAGCCCTGCACAGGGCAGAAATCCTGCAAAAAACCTTTGAAATTTCCGGTCCGATTCGCTATAATATAAATACAGCGTGTGGCGTTTCTGCGTAAATCCGGTTGCAGAAACGCCGCACGCTTTTTTGGTGAAAGCGGGTGAGAGAGCAGAACCATGAGTGAAAATTTCATAGGCAAATCGTGTGGCAGAAATGCGTAAGTCCGGGTTTGACGGGCTTGCGCATTTTTGCTTTTTTTAAAGAAAGGTGAATGGAATGGATACCGGAAATCAGTTTTTGGGGACGGAGCGCATCGGAACGCTCATGCGGAAATACGCCGTTCCCTGCATCATCTCCCTGTTGGTGGGCGCACTTTACAACATTGTGGATCAGATCTTCATTGCCAATGCAAGCTACCTCGGCTCCTACGGCAACGCGGCGAACACCGTTGTGTTTCCCCTGACCGTTGTGGCGCTGGCCCTCGCCGTTATGGTGGGGGATGGCTGCTGTGCCTTCGTCAGCATGGCGCTTGGCCGGAATGAGCTGGGCAAGGCAAAGCGCAGCGTGGGCAACGCGGTCGTGCTGATCGTTGCGGGCAGCCTTGTGCTGACGGCGGTTTACCTCATCTTTGCCGACCGCATCATCGCCATGTTCGGCGGCACCGTCAATGAGGAGACCTTCCACCACTCGCAGGAATACTTCTTTTACATCACGCTGGGCATCCCGTTCTATATGTTCGGGCAGGCCATGAACCCGATCATCCGTGCGGACGGCAGCCCCCGGTTTGCCATGGTCTCCACGCTGGCGGGCGCGGTGCTCAACATCATTCTGGACCCCATCTTCATATTTGCGTTCAAGCGGGGCATGATGGGCGCGGCAGTTGCAACGGTGATCGGCCAGATCGTAACGGCCATTCTTGCGGTGTGGTACCTGCTTCATATGAAGATCATCAAGCCCGGGAAGGGCGACTTTGCCCTGCAGGGCAGCATCTGCGGGCGGACGCTGATGCTGGGCATCACCAGCTTCCTCTCGCAGATCAGCCTGGTGGCGGCCATGGCAGCCATCAACAACATGCTTCGCAAGTACGGCGCGCTGGACGCGGTGTTCGGGCAGGAGCAGTATGCCCAGATCCCCATGGCGGTGGTGGGCATCGTGATGAAGTTCTTCCAGATCGTCATCTCCATCGTGGTGGGCATGGCGGCAGGCTGCATTCCCATTGTGGGCTACAACATGGGCGCCGAGAAAAAGCTGCGGGTTCGGGAGCTGTTCACCAAACTGCTGGTGGCCGAGGCGCTGGTGGGCGCCGTTGCCCTTGTGCTGGCCGAGGGCTTCCCGAAGCAGCTCATCGACCTTTTCGGCGCCGCCAACGAGAGCAGCTACTACACCGAGTTCGCGGTCAAGGCGTTCCGCACCTACCTCTGCATGATGATTCTGGCCTGTGTCAACAAGGCATGCTTCATCTTCCTGCAGGCCGTGGGCAAGGCGCTGGCCTCCACGCTGCTGTCCATGTTCCGTGAGGTGGTGTTCGGCGTCGGCTTTGCCCTGCTGCTGCCGGTGTTCTTCGGGCTGGACGGCGTGCTGTATTCCATGCCGGTTTCGGATGTTCTGACCTTTGTGATTTCGGCCGTGATCATTGTAAAAACCTATCGGGAATTAAATGCGGAAGGAGCGAAAAACGCATGAAAAACAGAGTGATTACCATCAGCCGTGAGTTTGGCAGCGGCGGCCGCACCATCGGCAAGAAAGTGGCGGAAAAGCTGGGGATTCCCTGCTACGATGCCGAGATCATTCAGACGATGGTGAAGGAAACCGGGTTTGCACCGGAGTATGTGAAGGAAGCCGGAGAATATGCGCCGGGCGGTTTTCTGGCGGCGGCGTTCTCCAACCGGATGTTCGGCCCCACGAACGAGGACGTGCTCTGGGAGCATCAGTTTCAGGTGATCACGGCGCTGGCAGAAAAAGGCCCCTGCGTCATTGTGGGCCGCTGCGCCGACTACATTCTGCAGGATAAGGCGGACTGCCTGAAGGTCTTTATCCATGCGGACCTGAAGTTCCGCGCCGAGCGCATTGTCAAGGTGTACGGAGAGCGGGAGCAGTCTCCGGAGGAGCGCCTGCGGGATAAGGACAAGCGCCGCGCCGCCTACCACCGCTTCTACACCAACATGAAGTGGGGCCACGCCCAGAACTACCACCTGACGCTGGACAGCGGCGCGGTGGGAATTGACCGGTGCGTGGAGATCATCGCGGGGCTGTATTGATAGAAAAAATGTTTGTGGCCGGCTGCAACTTGCAGCCGGCCACAGGTTTTTATGAGGGAACGTTCAGGCAAAGTGCTCCTTCGCCATCTGCAAAAAGCGACGGGCGGCCTTGCTCAGGTAGGCGTCCTTGCGGGTGACGGCCTCCAGGGCCCATTGGGGGTGCCCTGGCATGCAGAACAGCTGAATGCCCTCCGGTTGCGGGCTGCACAGGCCGCCGGGAACCAGCGAAACGCACAGCCCGGCGGCGGTCAGGGCCAGGGCGGAGGCGGCCCCGGCGCTCTCAAGCAGGATCTGCGGGGTGTATCCGGCCTGCTGGAACAGCCGGTCCACATATTCACGCAGGCAGCTGCCGGGCTGCGGCAGGGCAAAAACGGCCCGCCGGAGAAGGCTGAGGTCCAGCACCGGAAGGCGCCCTTTCTCAGGGCGGGCGAACGCACAGGCGGGGTGCCCGGCGGGCAGCGCCAACAGCAGCTCTTCCTGCCGGATGGGCAGATAGTGGTCGTCGGTGCGCTGGCTTTGGGCCAGGGTGACAAAGCCCAGGTCCAGCGTGCCCTGGGCGATGGCCTGCTGCTGGCTGCGGGTGTCCAGCTCCTGAATGCGGAGGGTGATCTGGGGGGATTCACGCCGGAAGGCCGGCCCCACGGCCGCCAGCAGCGCGCCGCCCCGCTCCGGGTCCAGGCCGATGGAAAGGCTGCCCCGGTCGGGGTCTGCAATGTCCTGCAGGCGGTGGTAGGCGATCTGTTTCATCTGAAGCATCTCGCGGGCGGTGTCCAGATACACTTCCCCGGCCAGGGTGGGCTGCCAGCCGCTGCGGGCACGGAAAAACAGGGGCAGGCCCAGCTCCCGCTCCAGCCGAAGAAGCTGCTGGTTCAGTGCGGAAGAGGTAATACCCAGCCGCTCGGCCGCCCGGGTCAGGCTGTGTTCATCCGCAATTTTTACAATATATTCCAGTTCTTTCAGGTTCATATGCATTCCTCATTGCCTCGAACGTTGTCAACCACTCTCATTATAGGAGCGTTTTTAAAGATTGGCAATGTTTTACACGGAAAAAGAAAGAAAAACTTTATAAAGCTGCGCGATTAAAAAAGAAAAAGAACTTTAAATGTTGGAAACGATACTTTTTTCACAAGAACACCCGAAGATCGAACCGGCACTTCACAGTGCAGGCTTACTCAAACAGGTCTTTTTTAACAGGTGCCTCCTGCTTGCGGTAGGCCTGAAAATTCCCGGCCCGGTCACACATGGCCAGAAAAACCTCGCTGATCTGCCCGATGCCGCACCGGTTCAGCTGCTGGCGCAGCCAGCGCTCTTCCCGCCCGGCGGCGGCCAGATTTTTCGTGAGAACTTTCCCGTCCAGAATCAGATCCGCCCAGAGGCTGGCGGGCGGCGGGTTCAGGCCCAAGTCCTGCGGGGTGGCGGGGCGCTGCTCAGCCCGGGGCAAAAAACTCATCTGGCCGTTGGTCTCCAGCACAACGGCGGCCAGCTGGCTCAGGTCGTGATAACCGGCCACCCGGCACTGGGTCAGGAATTCGTTCACGTCCAGCTTGGCACGAAGAAGGTTGGCCTTGTAAAGGTTCCCGTTCTCAAACAGAAGAAGCGGCGTGCCGTTCAAAACCTTGCGCAGCCCCAGCGATTTGCAGGTGAGGTAGCCGATGAGGGCAATGGCCGCACCGTACACCACCATGGCGGTCAGCGTGCGCTGCCAGTTCTCCAGGTCGGTGGCAAGTCCCGCCGCGATGGAGCCGATGGTGATGCTGTTGATGTAATCGAACATGCTCATCTGTCTGATCTGCCGCTGGCCGTTCAGCCGGCAGAGAAGAAACAGCACAACAAGCGAAAGCAGGCTGGTGCCGATCACTTTGAAAACGTCGGGCATAGGGGGCCTCCTTACCGAAAAAGTCGAAGCAGCAAAAACAGATTCCTGCTTAGTATGGCCGAGAATAGGCCCGGTGATACGGAGTACTTCTTGTAAAAGCACAGAAGGTTTCGTATAATAAATTGGTAAGAGAAACAAAAAATTGCTTTGCAGGATACAGAACTGCTTCGGAAAGAACAAGCTCCGCAAAAGACGGCAGAGGGGGAAGTTGGCGTGGAAGAACTGAGTGCAAACGGTGTGCTGCGGCAGATCGCACCCTGTGACATTGAACGGCCTTATATTTTTATCAGTTACAGCAGCGCGGACAGCGACCTGGTCTGGCGGGACGTGCTGGAATTTCAGAAGCGCGGGTTCAACATCTGGCTGGACGAAAAGAATCTGGACAAAACCAAAAGCTCCTGGAAAAACGACGCACTGGAAGCGGTGCAGGACATTGACTGCCGCATGGTGGTGTTTTATGTGAGCGCGTCGTCTCTGCGCAGCGAAAACTGCTATCAGGAGATGAGCCGCACCATGCAGCCCACCGCCGTGGCCCTGCACCGGGGCCCGGTCAAGTTTATTGCGGTGGAAGTGGAACAGATCGGGGACATCCGCAAGTTCTCTGAGCGGGTGTTTGAGGACATTCAGGAGAGCGGGCAGGACAAGAGCACCCGCCAGGCCCAGGCTATGGCGCTGGATGGCTTTATGACCCAGTTCTTCAACAGCAACAACGAAAAAGTGCGCATTCACCCCAAGAATGAGCTGGACCGGAAGCTGGACTACTACGAGGAGATCGTGGCGGCTTTCCCGGATAAAACGCGGGTAGGGTTCTGCCCCGGATATGAGCCGAAAATGCCGGTGTGCCCGCAGCAGGAGGAGAGCCACCCCAACGAAACGCCCCAGCCGCAGGCCCAGGCAACGGCCAAGGAGCGCCAGCAGGAAGGGGAGACGGCCGCCCCGGCAGCACGGCCGGCAGAGACCGCTTCGGCAGACCCGGCACAGGGGCGCGAGGAACTGCTGCAAAGCCTGATGGGCCTTTGGGAGGCCCGCCCGCAGGAGACCACGGAGGCAGCGGAAGAACTGCCTCCGGAGCAGCCGGAAGAGCCGGAGCCCAAGCCGGTGTGCCCGGCCGACGAGCCGGAGGAACCGGCAATGCGGGAAGAAGAGCCGCCGCTTGCGGAAGAACCGCCGCAGGACGATCTGCTGGCGGCGATGATGGCTCAGCTGGGCGGGGAGAAACCGGCCGAAGAGAAGGCCGCCGCCCGGCGGGAGCCGGAAGAAGGCCCGGCGGAACCGGCCGCTGACGTGCGCCCGGAAGAGACCGCCCAGCGGGAGCTGATGGAGATGCTGCTGGCCCAGAAGCAGGAAAAGCCCCGGAACGGGCCGGACAAGACCGAGCCCTGCACCCCGCCGGAGGAAACGGTGGACGAAAACTGGTACACGCAGGCGCGGCCGCACAAAAAAGAGGAGCGACCCGGCCGGACCTTTACGAAAAAGGACTGCGCCCGCATCCTTGCCCGCCAGAGCATTGTGCGGGTGGGGGACGAATACACCGCCATTGATACGCCGCTGTTCGGCTCGGTGTTTGCGGGCAACCAGGAGGTTCGCTGCATCGTGCTGAGCAACCGGCTCTACCGGCTGCATGCCGGGCAGTTTGAGCGGTGCCGCAAATTGCGGGAGGTGGACCTGCCCGTCTATCTGGAAGAGCTGCCGGATCGGGTGCTGATGGACTGCACCTCGCTTCAGAAGCTGAGCGTGCCCGGCGGGGTGAGGCGCATTGGTGCCTCGGCGGCTGCGGGCTGCACGGAGCTGAAGCACCTGCGCCTGCCGCTGGAATTGGAGGAGCTGGGCGAGGCGGCCTTCAGCGGCTGCGAAGCGCTGGAAGAGCTTCACCTGCCGCCCCATCTGCTGCAGATGGGCGCGCGCTGCTTCCGTGAGTGCCGGGCGCTGGAGGAAGTCACGGTTCCCGGCAGCCTGCGCGTTCTGCCGGAGCGCGCGTTCCAGAACTGCACGGACCTGGAAAAGGTGGTGCTGCACGCCGGGGTGGAGCGCATCGGCGCGGAGGCCTTTGCCAGCGCGGAGAGCGTTGCACTGCTGCACGTCTGGCTCCCCGAGACCGTGACCGACATTGCGCCCGGGGCATTTGAGCGGCCCGGCGGTGCCGTGCTGCACGGGGCCAGCGGCAGTGAAGCCGAAGCCTACGCCAAAAAGAACCAGCTGCCGTTCCGCCCGGAATGACAGCCGCAGAAAAGGGAGACGCCTATGCGCCATGTGTTTGTTGTAAATCCGGTTTCCGGCAAGGCCGACGCCAGCCTGACGCTGGTGCCGCGCATTGTGGAAGCCTGTGCGGCGGCCGGGGTGGACTATGAGATCGCCCTCACCGAATATCCGGGCCACGGGGCCAAACTGGCCCGCCAGTGGGCCAGCACCGGTGAGCCGGTGCGCCTGTATGCCTGCGGCGGCGACGGAACCTTCAACGAGGTGCTGCGCGGCGCGATGGGCTGGGCCAATGCGGCGGTGGGCTGTGTACCCTGCGGCAGCGGCAACGACTTCATCCGCAACTACGGCACGGCGGAGCAGTTTCTGAATCTGGACGCCCAGCTGAATGGCAGCGAACAGGCCATTGACCTGATGGAAACCAGCGCCGGGCTGTGCGCCTCCATCTGCGCGGCGGGGCTGGATGCCCAGGTGGCCTACGGCATACCCAAATTCCGGCGGCTGCCCTTTTGCGGGGGCAGCATGGCCTACAAACTGTCCATCGTGCAGAACGTCTGCGGTCCGCTGGGGCACCGGCTGGCCATTCAGATGGACGACGAGCAGCTGGAAGAGGACTGCCTGATGGTGGCCATCTGCAACGGCAGCTGCTATGGGGGCGGTTTCTGCGCCGCGCCGCAGGCCAGCCTGCAGGACGGCCTGCTGGACGTGATCGTGGTGCGCAAGGTGAGCCGCCTGCGCATTGCCAGGGTGGTGAGCCTGTACAAAACGGGGGCACACCTGAAAAACGGCCAGATCGTGCCGGAGCTGGCGGACGTGATCCTGTACCGGCAGGCCCGCCAGGTGCGGCTGACTTGCCTGGACGGGCAGCCCATTGTGGCCACGGTGGACGGCGAGTGTGCCCCCCGGCAGGAGCTGAGCGCCCGAGTGCTGCCGCTGGCCGGGCGGATCCTCTTGCCCCGGGGCGTGGCGGCCCGGCAGTCGGCGGCTTCCGCCGCAGCGGCACGATAAAACCATGCAAAAAGGCAGACAGACGATGCATTTGTTTCAGCATCGGCTGTCTGCCTTTTTCAGGTTTGTGAAAGGGTCAGTTGGCCTCATCCTTCGGCGGCTGGCGCTGGTTGCTGCGCTGCCACAGGGGCAGGGTGTGCTCCAGGTCCATGCCCAGGCGCTTGTCCAGCTCGGAGGGGTGCAACATCGAGATCACCAGGCTGAACACCACGCCCACGCCGGTGTCAATGATGCGGGCCAGCGTGTAGGCCACATAGTTTTCGGTGGGCTGGGTGAACATGACCACGAAATACACCACGGTGCCCGGCTGAATGGCGTTGTTTGCGCCGAACACCAGATTGATGTAAATCACGCAGAACAGCCCCACGATGAGGTAGACGCTCTGGGGAATGCCCAGCGGCTGGTGATAATACAGCCAATAGAAGGGAATGACCATCAGGCCGCCCAGCAGCGTGCCCACAAAGCGGTTGAATCCGTTGCGGAACCCCTCCTGAAACTGATTGCCCATGCCGTACACCGCGCCGATGCAGGCGAAGCACGGGTTGCGGCCGCCCAGCAGATACTGGTAAACCAGGGCCACAGCCAGGCAGGAAATCAACGTTTTTACAATGCGCAGGCCCACATGGGGCAGATGGTGGGAGTGGGATGTTTGCATGGGAGTCCTCTTTTCTGATTCAAATCCGCAATTTTTTCAAGATATATTTATTATATCACCAAGAACCCGCAAAAAAATATGAGCGTTTTATACAAACATCCTGCACGGCCTGGCAGAAAATGAGGAATTGTGAATAATTTTGAGCTTTTTGAAGTGAGAACGGGAGATTTGGGAGGTAGTCGCTGGCGACGGGAGCAAAGCGGCGGCCGCAAAAAAGCCTTCCCCTCGAGGGGAAGGTGGCCCGCAGGGCCGGATGAGGTGGGGCGCTTGTCATCGCCATAACTGAACCGCGAAGAAAAAGGCAAACATCCGCCGAATTTGTCACCTCCATAACCAAAACGTGAAGAAAAAAGCGGGCGTTCGCCGCGTTTGCGCTGCCATAATCGAGCTGCAGCCAGAAGATGCCACCTCATCAGTCGGCTAACGCCGCCAGCTTCCCCTCGAGGGGAAGCCAAAGGCTTCGGCAGAAAGCAGTACCGTCGCAGAAAAGCCTTCCCCTTGAGGGGAAGGTGGCCCGTAGGGCCGGATGAGGTGGGGCGCTTGTCATCGCCATAACTGAACCGCGAAGGAAAAGGCAAACATCCGCCGAATTTGTCATCGCCATAACCAAACCGTGAAGAAAAAAGCGGGCATTCGCCGCGTTTGCACTGCCATAACCGAACTGCAGCCAGAAGATGCCACCTCATCAGTCGGCTGACGCCGCCAGCTTCCCCTCGAGGGGAAGCCAAAGGCTTCGGCAGAAAGCAGTACCGCCGCAGAAAAAGCCTTCCCCTTGAGGGGAAGGTGGCCCGCAGGGCCGGATGAGGTGGGGCGCGAATCATTGTTATAACCTAATCGCAAAAAAGGGCCAACGTCCGCCGAATTTGTCATCACCACAACCAACCGCGAAAAAAGGCGGGCGTTCGCTGCGGTTGCGCTGCCATAACCGAACTGCAGCCAGAAGATGCCACCTCATCAGTCGGCTAACGCCGCCAGCTTCCCCTCGAGGGGAAGCCAAAAGCTGCGGCAGAAAGCAATATCGTCGCGAAAAAGCCTTCCCCACCCCTCACCCCACGCAAAAATTAGACAACTTGTAAAAAGTTCTTGACAGCTGCCCCAAAAAGCATTATCCTAAAGTTAGACAAAGTGTAAAACGACATAGTGCTCCCGAAAACAGGGCCGAACCTTTTGAAACAGGTTCACCTCCCCAAAAATCAGGAGTGAATCCCCCAAAAACCAAGGGCAGCCGCCCGGAAGGAGCAAGCAATGAAATTATCCGGTGCAGAATACAAAATCATGCAGGCCATCTGGCAGAAGGGCGGGGCCGTTACCAGCCAGGACGTGCTGGATCGCCTGCCGGAGGCCGAGTGGAAACAGCCCACGGTGCTGACCTTTCTGGCCCGATTGCAGGAAAAAGGAATGCTGGTCAGCGAGAAAAAGGGCCGCGTGCGGTACTTTACGCCCTGCGTCAGCCAGGAGGAGTACGCCCGCAGTGAGGCACAGATTCTGGTGGATGACCTGTACGGCGGCAGCGTGGGCCGCATGGTGGCCTGCCTGACCCGGGGCGGCCTGACGGAAGAGGACAAACGGGAACTGAAAAAACTTTTGGAAGGAGAATGGAAATGAACGCTCTGTTTTGGCAGATGATCCTTCCGCTGGGGGTAACCGGCGGGTGTGCCGTGCTGGTGCTCTGGCTGTGCAGCCGGGCGGCCCGCAGGCTGGGCGGCGGTTCGCTACCGCCCTGGATGCTGGCGGGGGCCATGGCGTTTTACCTGCTGCCCCTGAAGGGTCTGCTTCCGGCACGGGGGCAGGCTTCCGGGGCGGCGGCTGCAATCCGCGGCGGCGCTGGCCGGGTGTGGGCGGGCACGGCGGTTCCGCTGGCCCAGGCCCCGGTGTGGACCTGGCTGCTGCCCCGCCTGTGG
>Ga0129310_1001803_pt1 | contig 17584 bp, 23 predicted proteins | sample Go1ome_2_FD_94433 | JGI IMG/M metagenome (GOLD analysis project Ga0129310, IMG submission 94433) | Western lowland gorrila individual fecal microbial communities from Wisconsin, USA - Go1022A metagenome | ecosystem: Host-associated > Mammals > Digestive system > Large intestine > Fecal | place...
CAGTGCCCAGCTCCACGCGCTGGGCTTCAAGACCGCTGCCATGGCGCTGAGCGACCGCTCGGTCAGCATCGACGATGCCGCCCTTGCCGCCGAGCCGAAGCTTGCCATCGTGCTGGGCACCGAAGGCGATGGGCTGGCCAATAGTACCATCGCCGCCTGCGATTACACTGTAAAGATCCCCATGTCTCACGGGGTGGATTCCCTCAACGTAGCCGCTGCCAGCGCCGTGGCCTTCTGGCAGCTCGGCCGCTTGTAAGTCCCTGCTCGCGCTCTCCAAAATCGCTTGACAAACGCCCCAAAACGCGGTACACTATCAGCGTCATCATCGTGGGCCTATAGCTCAGTTGGGAGTACAAGCGTATCGCTTTTGTGCCCCACAGAGTTGTGGGCATTCAAATGGGGGGTATGTCGGTTGGTCGCCCAACCGTGTCACGCCCCTAAATATGGGCCTATAGCTCAGCTGGGAGAGCGTTCGGTTCGCATCCGAGAGGTCAAGGGTTCGAATCCCTCTAGGTCCACCAATTTGCCGCATCGTTTTGTACGATGCGGCGTTTTTTATATCCAAAAAACTTTGGCAGACCGTGCCGGGCTCCGAACCCTGAAGTCGGATGCGAACCGGGCGGGGTCATCAATGTACTTTTTGAAAATCCATCGGTTTCACGCTTTTTTCTTTGCATTTTGCATAGTGCTGCGGGCAAGAGCATCGGTTTTATGCCCCCTTTTCGGAAATTTCTTCAAAAATTTCCGCACCATCGTAGGTTGATACGGCCTTGAGCTGTTCCACTTGGTCGAAGCTGGCGTTCAGAGTGATCGAGATTTCATAGTCTTTTTGGACGCGAATCTCCTTGATGAACTGCTGCAAAATGGCGCGGCGTTCATCGTGGTTGGCGGTGTCGTACACATCTGCCCACGTGAACAGTTCGTTGCAGATGTAGTTGCTGCGCTTTGCTGTTTTGGTGGCTTCTTCGTATTCTTCCTGTGCCTGCACAAGCTGCTTTTCCAGCGTTTCCAGAGCCTCTCTTGCCTCGGCTACCAGTGTGCCCAGCAGTTCTTTGTCCAAGGCACTTACGCCCCGGATGACCAGAATGGTTTCAGCTTTCAAGTCATCCAGTTCTTTCTGCTTAGCTTCCAAGTCCTTCTGGATTTTCTTGATCTTCTTCTGGATGCGGGCAGCATCGTTGGTCTTGACCGATTCCAGCAGCTTCTTCCGGGAAACTTCCCGGAACTGTGCGAAGATTTGCCGGACAACTTCTTCTACGATGGAATCCAGCTTAGAAACACCATAGCCGGACTGCCCATCGCATTCGCCCGGATGCCGGATCTTATAAAAGCAGCTATACCGGGGTCGGACTTCTTTCACCGTATGTCCATCGGCGTAGGTGTGCGTCCGTCCGCTGCTGGTCAGGCTCAGACGATTGCCGCAGTGACCGCAGTAGACCAGCCCGGTCAGCAAGGCTTTGGAACTGGTGCCCAGTGAAGTACCGCCACGCTCACAGGTGCGCGCCTGCCGCAATTCCTGTGCTTGCTCGAACAATTCTGGTTCAATGATGCGGAGCTGTGGGCACTCGGCTTCCACCGCGCCATTGATGAGGTAGCCCGTGTAGCACTTGTTCTTTATCATCCGAACGATGCTGGTGTTGGGGATATTCTTGCTGTTCCGTCCTACAACGCCCTGTTCATAAAGGTAGTGGCTCAACTTCTGTGCGCCGTACCCTTCATAAACATACTTGTGAAAAATCAGACGAACGATCTCAGCTTCCGCTTCATCAATCACAAGGTCGCAAACTTCCTGATTCTTCTTGTTCACCCGGCCAAGGCGGACACGCTTGTAGCCGTAAGGCACGGTGCCGCCCGTGTAGTGGCCTTCCCCGGTGAGCTGTTCCAGCCTTGTCCGGGTACGGACGGAGGTTTTCAGGCTCTCGCCGGATGCCTGCCAGTAGCGGATGTAGTTCATCAGCTTGTCCACATGGGTGTCGAATCGCTGCTGTCCTTCGTTCACGCTCCAGACCTCGATGCCCTGCTTCGTGAACCATTCCACGATAAAGGGCGTTTCATCATCACGGCGACCGAGACGGTCAAACATGAACACCAGCAGAATGTCAAACTTGCCTTCCATCGCAGCCTGTTGGATTTTCTGGAGTTCATCACGGTCTTTGGCAGATTTCTTGAAGCCGGAAACGCCTTTCTCGGAAAATTCCTTGACAATCTCCCAGCCCTGACTTTCTGCAAAGTTGCGGCAGGCTTCTTTCTGCATGGGAATGTCGTCCTTTTCGACTTGTCCTTTGGTCGAAACACGGTATAATGTATAAACGCATTTTTTCATTTCAATCTCTCTTTCTTTGAGTGAGAAAGGAAAAATCAAACGTGCTTCGTCCATATTTTGTTTTCAAGGTTCAGTTCGATTTTATCTTATCTCACGCATTCAAGGAACACAAGGATGTCAGGCAGCGGTGTGTCCTGCCGTGCGCAGGATGGTGGTTTGCAGCAGCTTCTGGATCGCATCCAGACAGTCCGTATCCGCAGACGCATAGGTGATCTTGACCTTGCAGCCTTTGACGGAAAGAGTTTCCGATTTAGCGGTGGTATCGCAGATAGCGTTCATAGGCCTCCTTTCTCCATACCCATTCGTTCAGATCGAGCTGATAGAGCAGCGCATAATTGAGCCGAATGAGTTCCGGGATGCTCAACCGCCCCATTGGGCGGATCAGCCGTCCCTTGCTGATGGTCTGGATGGATTCTCCCAAAATCATAGAAGGCTGCACAAAAGCCCGATTACCGCCCACAAGAACGTGGGATTGGTGATCGGGCTTCTTTCCGATATTGGATGTGACAGGCGCAACAATGAGGTTGGGCGAATAGCTGTTTGCGGTGTTGTTCTGCACCACGACCACAGGGCGAATGCCGCCCTGCTCGGAGCCAAGGTGCGGCTCCAGATTGGCGTAGTAAATATCACCGCGCAAAAATTTTCGGTTGACTGGGATCATGCTCATCACCGCTTGCAAGGCAGACTGTGAGCACGACCAGCACCGTTGTAAATGGACAGGATGCCGAGTACACAGCCCGGAAGAACAACGCTCTGAAGAGATTGATTCAGAAAGCTGAACTTGAACAGCCGGATGCGTTCATTGCCGCTGTTGATTACGGGCATGGCCGTAAGATCAATCGAACATTGATTGAACGGCTAGCGACCTGTGAGTACATCACTGACATCTTCATCACCGGTGCAACAGGAAGTGGCAAGACTTATCTGGCCTGTGCATTCGGAATGGAGGCATGCAAACACTATTACTCTGTCAAGTATGTACGGTTCCTGGATCTTCTTATTGACCTGCAGGAAGCCAGGGATAGTGGTCGTTTCAAAGACGTACTGAAGAAATACACTAACCCTGTGCTGCTGATTCTGGATGAATGGCTGCTTATCCCCCTTTCAGAGAAGGATTCGGCCAACCTGCTTGAACTCATCCATAAGCACCGTAAACATTCTTCCACGATCTTCTGTTCCCAGTACTGGGAAGAAGACTGGCACGAAAATATGGGAGGAAAAGATAATCCTCTCACAGACGCTATCATGGATCGGATTGCTTTTGATTCCTATAAGATTCCGATCAAGAGCATTGATCCTGAGAAAGACATCTCAATGAGAGAAGTCTATGGACTGGATCCATCTCAAGCTCAGTAACAGTTAAGGAGAACCGTCTGATGTAGTTCTCAGGCGGCTTCGCCGCATATATGCCGCCGGAGTGCTTCCCTCAAACCGGACAGGTGCTTCCCAACTATCCGGACAGGCGCCTCCGGCGCATCAGAATAATCAGACTTTAACTTCTACACTACAACTGCCACTCGATACATTTTCTTCCTCAAGATCAGTCAATTTCATTCTTATGAATTTCAAAATCTATAATCCATTTCAAAATTGACTTATCTCCATTAAGATACTTATTAATATTCTTTGCAAGTTCTCTTGACTTTGAAACTGGAACTACATAATCAAATACCTTAGACATTGTTATAAGCGACTCGTTTGTCCATTCCCCCTCAGCTACAACAATGCCCAACATATTTTTGTATTTTCCTTTCCAGTTGATAGCACTGAACATTTTATCCTTAGCATAAAGTGAAGCATGTCTACTACTTGACTTCCTGACTTCGATAAATGCCAATGGATTTTCTTCATCTGGAATTACAAAATCTGATCTGAATTTGTATACAACACCTGCAATTCCAGAATACTCTTCTTCTGCTTTAAAAGGCACACCTTCCGATTCCAATGCATCTTTTACTACAGCTTCATATAATAATCTTCCAACTAAGTCTCGAATAATTCCTTCAAGTGTTCTCTCTGTTCTGTCCTTAATTTGTATGATATTAATAGTATTCTTACTAAAATAATCATTTGCATAATCCGAAATCTTTATAGATGAAGGATCACTAATATTCTGGTCCGATGCAGAACCAAATATCGTTTTCAAATTTGCTTTACTGGCAATATTTAAGGCCGCCTGCCAAATCGGTAATAAATAAGCATTATCTTTTACTGTCTCCGGTGTAATATTTGAAAACTCACCGGAGACCTCTGATGCTTTTGAAATTAACAATGAAATATATTCTCTAGAGTTTTCATAAACGTATGCTGAAACACCTTTTTCAATGTCAAACTTTACTGCGCCAACTCTACTGACCGCATCTAGGCACTGCTCAGGGGTTAAATCCTTATACTCTAGTGATTTCCCCGCAAGAACCATTTGTCTTGCATGCGGATCTTCAAAAAGTTCTATATCAAAATCCAAAAAGTTATTCGTCTTTTCAACAATCTCGAAATAATGCTGAATTGATTCCTGCATTTTTTCTGTAGCAAATTCATATAGCGTTTTCATTATAATTACTCCCCCTTTATAGCAATAATTTCAAACTCGCCTAACTGCTTATTAGACTTTGCTCTTTTTTCAAGAACCCACCTATCACCGCGATCACGCATTTTCTGTATCTCAATGTTCTTGGCGTTCAAAGCTATCAAAATGTCTTTTAAATACTCCTGTGTATCAATATGAATGCCATAAAATGCAGCATCGCTAACAACAATATGTATTTCTCCGTTTGCTCTTAAGCTTTGCATACATTTATTTAATACAATTGACATCTGCCCCAAATACGGATAGATAATTCGAAAGTAGTCCTTACTCTTTTTCTCAACTTTGAATAAATACTCCAATTTATCAACAATCGGTTCTATTTTTTCGAGTAATGAGACTGGTAGCATGTCATGATACTTTTTCTGTTCCGTTTCATCTCGTACAAGTTTTAGTGCCGTTGTTGTATTCACTAGCATATGATTACGATGCTTTTCAGATATTGTTCTCCACGAATCTGCTTCATTCCAGAAGTACATTTGCATTCTTGTCATTTCCGCAAAATCAAAATTATTCAAGTATGGCGGACTGAAAATCACTAAGTCAAACGCCTCAGTAGGAAATGTATGATTCATTGATGAATCAAATTCAAATCTCCCACTATCTACAGAATTAACAATCTCATCTTCACCATCCAGGAATAAACGCTGTGTTTTATCGATAGCCTCATTTACTGGAATATTTTTCTTAGTTGATGTTGGTGCTTTGTATATCCCATCTGTTTTAGCAGTTGTCACAAATTCAAGCATCTTGGATAGAAATGTATATCCCATATAGTACTTGTCACTTTCATACTGTTCTACAGTCTTCCTCAGTACCAACAGTTGGGACATTTCCGTTTCCCTGTACATTTTCAATAGGTATTTCTTAGCATCTTCGCTAAGTATATTTAACTCACTATTGTCTATTTTTTTCTCAAGTAAAGTTCTAAATTCATCAGCTATTTCATTAACAAAAGGCAATGTTTCCTTTGCGTGTGTTTTAGTATATCCAATCTTATAAAAAAAAGGGTTTCGTTCAACGCCATAGGAAAAGATTCCCCAGTTATTAGCCACAACATTTGTTGTGGCACATCCAGCAAATGGGTCCATAATTCCTAGAGGTTTGTTACCTGTTTTGCTTTCATACGCACTTATTACCATATCTACATACTCAGGCGAGTATCCTGCAACAAAATTAAACCATTTATGAATGGGATATTTGTCCGCAGTGACGCTCGTTGGTAATAATTCGGGTTTTACTTCATGCAATGTCATATATCGTCTGCGACAGATTTTGAATCTGCTTTTCTTCATCTTGTTCGGCAAGCAGCTTCTTGGAGTGAATGTTTTTGAACACCCGCTCCAATTCTCGGTCAATCAGGTCTGGCGGGTAGAACATCGTGTCGCCCTTGCTGATTTGTTCCTTGCGGATATGTCCTGCAAGGGGGTACACATCTTCAAAAAGGAAGCGATGAATCCGAAACAGGTGCGTTTTGGTAAAACGTCCCTTGATCGGCTCCTGCAACAGAGCCATCTGCTTGACTGCAGTAAATTCTTCTTCGGCCTGTTTAAGTTCTGCTTTATCACGGATGTCCAGCTTGTTGATCAGAACATCCGTATCCGGGTAGCAGTACATGGACTGCACTGTGGTGTAGACATCATACTTTGAGAACATAATCAGCCCTTCTTCGCGTACTTTGCGCGCAGTTCATTCACGACCTGCTGATAGCTGGCCTGACCGCTGCCAATGCGGTCAAGGTTGCTACGTGTATCTTTGCTGATGGTCATGCCCTCAATGGCAAAGGTTCCATACACATTGCGGAGGTTGCTCTTGTGCTGGGCAGGGGTAGTATACTTGACGCTCATGGTTTGGCCTCCTTCTGATTTACATAATACTATATAAAGTTTATCGTGTATGTGTCCTATTGTCAATCTATAACTTGTTGTCAAATGTAAAAAACGCAGCTTCCATCCATTGAGAGTAGAAGTTGCGCTTTTACGGTACAACGTGTTTTATTTCGAATCGGGATGCGATACATCTGAACCCCAGATGAGTTACATCTCAAGGGCCTGTAGCTCACTTGTCCGCCAACCATATTACATCCCAAATCGCTTTCTTTTGAAAATCAGCGGATTGGAAACCATACTTGCGACCAAGAAAGGCCGTTGGGATGGCAGGTCGTTTTATATGGACGAATATACGTTGATTTTTCTTTTCTCACGGTGCATAAGGTGTGCACAAAAGCGAGACTGTTGGGAGAGCGTTCGGTTCGCATCCGAGAGGTCAAGGGTTCGAATCCCTCTAGGTCCACTTTTAGCAGCAGCGTAATTTTAACGCTGCTGCTTTTCTTTTGCGTACACATAAGCCATACGCCGGCTTTGGGACCCAGAGGGATTCGAACAGCACGGCCCTGCCGCAGGCAGGGCAAGCAACCAGCCCAGTGGGCTGTTGCTTAGTGCGCGGGTCCCAACCAGTAGGAATGTCTACCGGGGATACTGCCGCTACTGCCGTGTCCCGGCAGGGCGTTTTGTTTTTTATGCTGACCTAGAGAGGATTCGAAGAAGGGCGGCCAGCCGCAGCTGGCAACCAAAGCCCCAGTGGGGCTTTGGTTAGCCCGTGGGTTCCAACCAGTAGGAATGTCTACCGGGGATACTGCCGCTACTGCCGTATCCCGGCAGGGCGTTTTGTTTTTTATGCTGACCTAGAGAGGATTCGAAGAAGGGCGGCCAGCCGCAGCTGGCAACCAAAGCCCCAGTGGGGCTTTGGTTAGCCCGTGGGTCCCAACCAGTAGGAATGTCTACCGGGGATACTGCCGCTACTGCCGTATCCCGGTAGGGCGTTTTGTTTTTTATGCTGACCTAGAGAGGATTCGAAGAAGGGCGGCCAGCCGCAGCTGGCAACCAAAGCCCCAGTGGGGCTTTGGTTAGCCCGTGGGTTCCAACCAGTAGGAATGCCTACCGGGGATGCCGTGTGCTTTAGCCGCCGTCGTTTTTGGAGTTCCGAAAGTTCAGAGCCGCCATCAGGCATCCAAACGCGCCTGCCCAGAGAAGGCCGGTATAGAGCCATACTTGGAGAATGCCAAAAATCCCCCCTGCGATCAGCAGCAGGATGCCAGCCGTTAACAGCAGACGTGCCGATAACTGTTCCATCTTAGGTATCCCTTTCTGTGCGAAGATATTGCTGCACCCGATGGACGTCCCCGGAACGAACTGCAACGTACCATAAGGATCGAGTCATTGCTCCGGTAGGCATCGGCGTATTCAGCGGAACCGGAAGCAGTGCAGCCCGCACCTTGTAGGGAATATTGTTTTCCGCCATGAAGATCCGCAACCGCTCCAGCCGCTGGGTGGAGTACAGGGTTTCAAATTCGACCCATTGCTCTTTTTTCCAAAAAATAGATTTCAAAAAATTCATAGAAAGTCCTTTCCGGTGCCAAAAAGACGCAGGGCAGCTTGTTTTCACAAGTTCTGCTCTGCGTCTTTGCGTCTGGCACTGATATTGTGATCCTATATGTTCAATTTTTAGCACACATTTCTCCTTTGGTTTAACACTTTACCGTGCTTTTCAGTTCTCGATTTTTCCATGAAGCTGCTGCTCCAGCTCTGCACCGTAGCGGAAAATCATAGACACCAAAATTAGAACAATTCCTGTTGTTATGCTGAAAGCGTTGCCAGCCTCGCCGATGCTTTCTTCGCCCAGCCAGACGGTGACTGTGACAGCAACTACAATCGCCACAATGGGAATCCAAATACAGCGAATGCCCAGATTTTTTAACTTTTCGGCTCCTGTCATGGTAAAAGGCGTTCCGTCCGATTGTTCTGTTTTCAGATAGTCCTGCGCAAAAGTCAGAAGGATGCAGTTAGCAATCATCCGAATGGATGCTGCCAAAAGTTCAACGTATTGCTGTTTCCAATTTGTGTCAGAGTGGAATATCACAATTGGTTTTCCGAACAGGTCAAAAACATGACCGCCGTAATAAGAAGTCATCAAGCACAATGCACCCACTCCGCTCAGTACTGCGCCAACAATGCAAAGTATTTTTGCAGCATGGGTCAGCTGCAGAAAAATGCGAAATGTTTTCTGAATCGTCTTTAGACTGTCCATAGGTTCCTCCATCACTCGATTACTTGTATATAAATTTCCAAGAATGAGCAGAATACGGTTCTTTGCAGTCATTTTTGTTTGTCCTTTTCCAGAAGCATGGATCGATTTTTCAAGAACCAGTGGTCTAAAAACTGCATCTGCTCTTTTGTATGAAACCAATGCTCTCCGCCCTGCATAACGGTTAGCTCTGCATTGATTTTTTCCACAAAGGCTTTTATGGTTTCCATGGAGGTCAGATCATCCTTTTCTCCATACAAAATGTGCGTGGGGATTTCCCATGAAATCGGATGCTCCCGGACATAGCAGAGATATTTCCACGACAGCGTTTCGCCAAATGTTGTGGGAATTTCCAGTTTCTCTGCAAGTTCTGCTTCGGAGACGCCAGCCCATTGCATCATGTTGCAAATCAGCTGCTCCATATCAACCACTGGTGAAATAAAGTAAGCAGTATCCACCAATTTCTCATTCAATGATACGAGAGAGAAAAACGCACCAATGCTATTTGCCACCAGTGTGAGCTTCTCGCAGCGTTTCCGCAGTGCCGCAAAAAATCCAGAAAATTCCTCCGTGGCTTCCCATGGAGCTTGTGCGCGGTAGTCGAAACCAATTACTTTACAGTCAGGGAATAGGGCTTTATAATGTTCGGCTTCTTGCGCCGAACCGCCTTTTCCGTGAACATATACCACAATCTCTTTCATACAAAATCCTCCGAAATAAAAAAAGCAGCGCACCCCAATTCTATGGGTTGCTCTGCGTCTGAGCGTCCGGCTGTTTGATTTCTTCCAGTTTTCCGTCTTTGAAGCGGATCACGCAGGTATACCTGCACTTGGGGCAGAACAGCGGAAAATCTTCCAGCACCGTATGCTCCCGGACCATGGTGCGTGTTTTGCTGCCGCACTTCGGGCAGCGTATCCAATCCGTTTTATCCATTGTTCGTACCTTCCTTCTGGATCTCCTCCCGCTTGCGCTTCCGGATCTGTTCGTTCAGCGCTGCTGCCATATAAAAGCTCTGTCCGAAGTCGATGAGATGCCACATTATTTTTGCCGCCAGAATAAACGTGCCGTAGATCAGCCCATCCAGCGTGTTGTACCAAAAACCCCAGTTATGGGCAAGGGGGAGCAGCACCGCTTCCAGCAGAATTGCGTGCAGGATGGTGCGGGCCCACCATGCACGATTGCTCAGCTCTTCGCCGGAGGCATAGATGAGAAGGGTCAGCATACTGACCAGCGTCAGCAGGATGCAGCGTCCAAAAAACGTGACAACGGGAAGTTCGCTGGTGGGGTTGAACAGCAGACACATGAAAAAGGTGCTGAGCATGATAAGTCCATACACAAAAACAAACCGATGCAGCCAGAATTCGATCTTTTTCATACGCTCCTCCTTATCGTCCCAGCAGCCGTTTGAGCGTGCTGACATACTGCCGGGATATGATCACCTTTTCGCCATTGTCCAGAACCGCCTCAAAGCGGCCGGAAAGAGAGGGCAGGACATACTCTATTTTCCCGGCATTCAGGATCATGGACTTGCTGCACCGGAACAGCATGGTGCCAGCACACAAAGCTTCAAATTCGTAGAGCTTCTGCTTGCTGGAAAACACCTCTTTCTGGCAGTAGAAAAAAGCACTTCCGTCCACCACTTCAAAATAATAGATGTCGCCAAGTTTCAGCCGACACAGTTTCCCGTCTGCCATGCCGTTGACGGTGATCTGCCCGGCAGCAATGCTTTGGATCTCCTCCACCCAAGGCTCTTTGGGGTCGTGGCACCGCAGCAAAACTTCCTCCGCTCGCTCTGGAGCGATCTGTTCCACCGTTACCTTCATGTCCTCACTCCTATTACATTCCGTTACACCTTTTCTTCATGCAGTTCCGCTCCATACCGGCAAATCAGCGACCGGACATGATTGTTTCCTCCTATTGTTTACAAGCGGGATTGCTCGTAGCGTTCTTTTCCCCACCAATTTGGCATTAAATCTTTCAGCGTCACGATTTCTCTTGTTTCATAGTTCACCATAATCTCCATGTTTTCGTTTTCTTCATTCAGCTGGTATAAAAATTCACGGCAAGCGCCGCAGGGCATTCCACTGCCGCCTCCGGACGGCGCTTCGTCCCGAAAGGCGATCAGCCGCCTTATCTTTGTTTGACCGCTGTTTACATACATATTTAGTGCAGCCACACGTTCAGCACACAGGTTCATCACGCCACTGCAGGCTTCAATACAGAAGCCTGTATAGATGGTTCCGTCTGCGCTTTCCAATGCACATACCACATGATGTGCATAGACAAACGGCGTCACATCCTCCGGGTGATATTCTTTTTTTGCTTGTGTGTAGAGTTTTTCCCATATATCCATAATCATTGCCTCCGTACTACTGGTTTCTAATGGCTCACAGGCGGTCTGAACCTTTTCATCTTTGATGGAAAGCGCTGCCAATTTATCATCACACCGATTCCCTGTAAAGAATATAGCACAGAACTCCCGATTGTTCCACGCTGTGAACTGCAAGTTGTAAAAATCAGGGGGTAAGTTGCAGCAAAACGGCAGATAACACAAGAAACGCTGCCGGATGCTACTCCGACAGCGTAATGAGATTGAATGGAAATGCTTTATTTCTGAATTCTCCTGACTGCCCGCAACTCGATATATCCACGCTGTCCGCGTGGCTCCATCTGAATACGCGGATTTTCATCATCCCAACGGTAGCCAATGACAGCCGGATCATAGCTGTTCATCGCTGCCTGCACAATGCGGATTGCCTCGCAGTAATCTTCCTCGCGGAAAGGCTGGCCTTGGAACATCAGATATTCTGTTTCCGGCAGATGAATGGTGTCGAAGCCCTCTGGAATCATTCCCATATAATCGGTTTCGACCTCTACGCCCTGCACATAAGTGGAGGTGTTCGGTTCTTTGTATTTGGGCGGCAGCCACATGGAAACGGGTTCCCCGCAGAGCGACTTCATACTCATGAGGATGCCCCACACGTCGCAGCTGACCTCTTTGCAGTAGGGAAAGTAGTCCTCTGCACACTTGCCGCGCTTGATGATGCAAAGTCGTTCCGGCCTGCGGATAATCTGTATGAAAATTGGCTGAATGTTGGACACGTCGATATTCTCCTTTCTCAGTTCACGATATTTTGCACCGTAAGGAATGAAGAATGTGAGAGGAACAGGATATTTCATGTAGTCGCTCGGATTTAACCCGAACTCCCTGTAAAATGCCCGCGTGAAGGTGTCTACATTGGCGAAACCAGCATCGTAGGCCGCATCAATGACCTTGACCTTACCGCTGCGAAGCTGTTTTGCTGCCTGCGTGAGCCGACATTTGCGAATATACTCGGTTGGGGTCAGACCGAGATAATCCCGGAACAGCCGATAGGCATACCATGGAGAAAACAGCGATGCCCGCGCAAGATCAGATAAGCTGATTTCCTCCGACTTATTATTTTCTATGAAGTCCTGCATCCGCTGAACGGCTAATATCTGTTCCTTCATTCTTCTCAGCTCCTTACAGGGAACATTATACCGTGTCAGAAAATTCTCTTCTCGACTTTCTTTGCTATTTTGCGCTATGCAGTGCTTCTTGCTGTAAAATCAGGGGTAAGCTGTAAAAACGCTGCCGGATGCCAGTCCGACAGCGCAGCGAGATTACGATTCTATTATGTCTGCAACCAGTTTCACATTCCCATTATCGCATCCGTCCATCGCCGCCCATCAAGGCGGTCATTTCTTTAATGTAGTCCAGCGGGAACGGCGGGGAGCACAGCGGCTTCATGGCAATGCTCATGAGCTTCATGGGGTTGTCGTCTGCCGCCACCCGGTTGGAGCTGAGTTTTCCGCAGCGTTTGCAGCGGTGGATGATGGCCCACTCGCCGCCTTTGCGTACCCAGACGGCCACCGGCTCCATGATGCCGCCGCAGTCGGAGGCACGGTCGCCGGGTTCTTCGTCCACATGAAGGCTGGACAGGCAGTTGGGGCAATGGTTGCGGTGGTCGCTCCCGGCATTTTGCGGGGTGCAGACCCGTCCGCAGACTTTGCAGGTAAAGGTGTCGTTGCAGGCGTGGGTCTTATAGTAACCTTTTTCAAAGGTCTTGCGTTTGTTTTCACGATTCATGGTATCGTCCTCCTGAAGATTTGTGTCTGTTCGTCCTCGGGAGGAGTGGCTTGTGGTATTTGCCAGACCTCCCGGTCAGCCCACAAGTCCCAGTGCAAATGTTGTATGTTTCAAAAAGCTCTCCTTATGTTTTTGTACCGTAAAATTCAGATTTTGGGGTCCTATGAACGTGTGCTGAAAGTATCAAGCCTCCCCCATTCACTAACTAATATTCGTTAGCTATACTATAATCAAAAAAGTTCCCATTGTCAAGAGGTTTTTTAAGACAATGGAAACAAAATCGTACCCGCAGTCTGGCAGCGTTCATGATCGCTTCAACACTCTCCACCGGCTGGCATCCCCAGTTGGTTTCAACTTAACCGTGATAGTCTCCCGTAGCAGAATCTACGCAAACATAGGGCACTAGCTTTCCATCAATTTTGACGTAGACCTGATAGACGCCGTTCCCGAGATCTTCGTAGTATTCCGGGGTGACGTTGTAATTTTCCCGAAGGCTTTTTTCAAAATCGGCTTTCCAGCTTTCATCAGAAGAAGTTGCACTTTCTGCCAGATCATCCGATTCAGCAGAGGATGCCTGCTCCTGCGCCATGCTGCTTGCCGGAGCAGCAGCATCGGAAGCGCTCGTTGTTCGGCTGCAAGAGGAAAAAAAGAGTGGTGCGGCAAGAGCAATGCAGATCACCGGGATTGCTTTTTTCAAGATAAGATCCATAATGGACAACCTCCTTGGATAAAAGACGTAAGAGAGATGATTTGAACTGCCAACAGGCAGATTCCAACAACGATCAGAAGAACGCCGAACTTTGTTCGCTTTGTCATAGAAATACTCCTTACTTTACTATTTGACAGGATTTGTGTGTGAAATCGGATGCTTTTTGAAAATCCACCGTCTGCTTTTTCATGGATATTTTGCCCACCTGATACCCATAAGCCAACAGTTCTTTTTTATAGTTCAAAAACGAGTGATCGATGGGAAAGCCGAGAATCTGCTGGATCTCCGCAAAGGTCAGCGTAAAATTCTTTGCCGGTTGCTTTCCGACCCAGTCCCATAACGGTTCATACTTGCTCATGATTTTTCTCCTACAAAACAAAAGACGTAGCACAAAACCGATTCTTTCGGTTTGCACTGCGTCTAAGCGTCTGGCATTATGATAAGATAAAGATTTCAGGCTGTCAAGAGAAAGTGTCGTATGATGCAGAATTCCGGCGGTAAGATGCAAATGAACTCTTGACAACCAGCATTGCAACGACTATAGTATAGCTAACGAATGTTCGTTCGTCAAGAGCTTTTATTTCAGTGTGACGCAAGACGCAGTGCTGACCGAAGTTTCGGTGCACACTGCGTCTTTTTTATTTGCTATGGAGGAAAACAAAATGAAACAACACTCTCGGTATCAGACAGCCCGCCGCCTATTGATTTTCTGGACGCTCTTTGTAGCCATCGGCGCAGTAGGCGGTGCCCTTGGGATGCTGCTGGACCCCAGCGGAAAGCTGATGGGGATGGACACCATGCTCACCTATTTTCAGGTGTTGCCCTTTGCAGAGATCGTCTTTCAGGATTTCACCTTTTCCGGCTGCGCACTGCTGATTGTAAACGGCCTCACGAACCTGACCGCCGCCGGGCTGCTGCTTGCAAAAAAGAGAGCCGGCGTTATCATGGGCGGCATCTTCGGGGTGACGCTCATGTTGTGGATCTGCATCCAGTTTTATATCTTTCCGCTGAATTTCATGTCTACGGCGTTTTTTGTGATCGGTTTCTGTCAGGCAGCGACCGGGTATGCCGCATGGGTATTTGATCGGCAGGAGCAATTTGTGGTTCGGGAAAGTGATTATCCGAACATCGGAACGGACCCCAAACGGCTGGTGGTCTATTTCTCCCGGATGGGCTATGTAAAAAAGCAGGCGATGGAAGAGGCGGATCGGACAGGTGCCGCTCTCTATGAAGTTCGCTCCACGGAGCGCACAGAGGGAACGCTGGGCTTCTGGTGGTGCGGGCGCTATGGGATGCACCGCTGGGCAATGCCTATTGAACCTGTGAGCGTTGACCTGACACAGTATGACCATGTGACGATCTGTTCCCCCATTTGGGTCTTTGCACTGGCTGCACCTGTACGCAGCTTCTGTCAGCAGGCCTCCGGGAAGATCAGGGACGCGGACTACATTCTGGTGCATCACCAGAACAGCCGCTATGAAAATGCCGCGCAGGAGATGGATGCGCTGCTTGGGATAAACCATACGCAGCTACGCAGCATTCGGTGCAGGGAGGGTATTTTCCGCAGGGTCTGATCATTCACCGGCTCCCATGTGCCGCAACCGTTCCATCAGGCGCAGATGTTCCAGAAAACTTTTCTCTTTGAGGATGGCGATGCCTTGTTCCTCGTCCCCAAGGATCAGCAGATTATCCCCCGGTTGTATGTCAAATATCTTCCGCGCATTTGCGGGGATGACGATCTGCCCTTTATCTCCCACTTTCACCATGCCGAAAACGTGTTTTCCTTTGGGTGGCACTTCCAGCCCTAAGTTTTCCCGGTCGGTTTTCTCGTAGTTCACGAGGTCATCCATGGAAACGCCGAAAACATCTGCCAGCCGCTTGCATCGTTCAATGTCCGGCAGAGATTCTCCGGTTTCGTATTTGGATAAGGTCTGTCGGGTCACTCCGATTTTTTCCGCCAGCTCGTCCTGTGAGTAACCGTGGATCTTACGAAGCGAGACCAAATTGTCCTTAAACACGTTTTTGCTCCTTTCCCATTCCAAGGACGCACCAGCGCAGGATTGGCATTCGGCTGATGAGTTCATCCAGCAGAAACGCGCCTACAAAGGCACCAATGCCCACCAGCAGATAGACCAGAACTTCCGGCGTGTCCGGGGCGCGTTCGTGCAGTTCATACGAGATCACAGCAATAGGCAGATAATGAAAAATGTACAACCCCCATGACTTCTTCGCCATCCAGTGTGTGAATGCGGTTGAGATGTCGGCATAATTCTTCATCGTTGTGAGGATGCCAAGAATGGCAAACCAGCAGTAAACGCAGGCATGGATGTTGTTCAGAACCGGTGCAATGGCGTAATTTTCACCAAAATAGCGCAGGGTGTACGAGATGCCAAGCACAGCCGAGGCCAAGGCAAACATCCACCACCACTTGCACAGCCGTTCCATTACTTCTTCGTGGGAAAACAGAAAATAGCCTGCAAAGAAGCAGAATCCATAAATACCGAACCGATAAACGGTGACGACCGGGGTGTTCAGCACCTGTGCCGAACCATAAACAACGATCGTCAGCATCAGAATACTCCAGACCGGTGCTTTGGAACAGAAGTTCCAGACCCGGTCTTTTTCAATTTTCCGAACCACAAGCAAAAGCATGGAGAACAGCCAGAGCATCTGGATGTACCACAGAGGTCCTACACCGGACAGCACGGTGATCAGATATACTATAGGCATCGGAAGGCCAGCAATGTTCAGTCCGCCGCCGATTTTCAGGTTATAAATACCAAGAAGCCACTGGAACGCAAACAAGCCGATCGTGGACGGAACCAGTAGCTTGCGGGTTTTATCTTTCAGAAATTGTTTTGTGGTATGGTTTTGTAGATAGTACCGTGCGCTCATTCCCGACACAACAAACAGCAATGCCATGAACCAAGGGTAGACCAGATATTGAAAGCAATCCTGTAACTGATGCTCCCGGAAGGGGCCGATCACTCCAAAAGGCTGCACGCTATTGAACATATAGACCACATGGTAGATCACCACCAAAACCACCGTCATCCAGCGGATGTTATCCAGATACAGCTTTCTTGCAGGGTTCATGATATTCCCACCTTTGCAATGATTTTTAACACAGTATAGCACAAAGTCTTTTTCTTTGCGACCAACTTTCCTTGGCGAAAACATTCACTTTCTGTTAAAAATCGTTGCGTTTCATCTGAATCTGCAAACAAAACGAAAGAGTGCGCCGTAAACGGAACACAGCTTACGTTTCTGCTCATCGTTCAGCATCCGAAAGAACTCCCGTTCGATTGCGTCACGCTTACGCTTCACCGTCCTTTAATTCCAATTATATCGACAAAAGACATTCATAGCAAGAATACAGCGATAATTAGCAGTTCATAAAAACGCTCAAGGATACTGTTCATGTTGTAGTTGGTTCATTGCAGTTTCAGCTTACAACAAAAAAATGAGATAGGCAACCCCTTTTGGGGAAGTCTACCTCATTTTTTTGTTGGGGCTATTTTGCAACAGCCCCCCTTTTATAACAACCCTGCCTTACAGTTTGGGAGAAACGCTTAGTGCTTCAATTCCAGCAGCGCATCGCCCTGCTTTACGGTGCCACTGGCTTTAGCCACGACAGCGGCATAGTCATCAGTATTGCAGACAATGAGCGGCGTGGTCACGGGATAGCCTTCGGCCTTAATGGCTTCCAGTTCAAAGCGGATCAACGGCTGACCTTTCTTCACCTTGTCACCCTCGTTGACGAGGTAGGTAAAG
>Ga0129310_1001804_pt1 | contig 17576 bp, 21 predicted proteins | sample Go1ome_2_FD_94433 | JGI IMG/M metagenome (GOLD analysis project Ga0129310, IMG submission 94433) | Western lowland gorrila individual fecal microbial communities from Wisconsin, USA - Go1022A metagenome | ecosystem: Host-associated > Mammals > Digestive system > Large intestine > Fecal | place...
AGCGGATGCGTTAATCCAATCGGAATTGCGCCGGACCTTTCCTTCTTATTGTATAAAAATAAGAGCAGTTTTGCAATGCTTTCACATTGGGTTACTACTCTTATATTGTACCAAATCGGAATTACTTATTTGCTATGGTGGACTTCGTGTTGATGGTTCTTCTTTGATGATACAAACCAGAATTAGCAGTTGGGAAAACATAGCATATTATCAAAGTAGAGAAGAAGCGATTGAAGCGTTATTAAAAGTAAAAAATGCTATGGAATCTGGTGTTTCTACTTTTGAGTTATAAATTATGAAACCAACAAATTCCCATTTGTCGAGCAGATTACTAATTCCAATTTTAAACTCAGACAAAGTATCGTGAAATTAGACAAACGAGATATCCTATTTTCTACATCAGCTTCAAGCTAAATTCATTGACAATTGCAGCAAAATAATGTAAAATATAAATGGCTGAACCGCTGCGGATAACCGCAATGGTTCTGAACCTACAATCGCATAGCGCTACATCCCATGAAAGAGCCGCGCCCTTCGCTAAGGCAAGGTTCGGATGCAAGACACATTTCGAGCATGAATTTATACTCCACTTTGAGTATATGATTCATGCTCTTTTTGTTTTTCCGGGTCTTTCATCTTCAAAGATTAAGTTGGTGGTCTATGCGAAAATCCCGTATCAAGGGAATTCCGACCGGAGCCTGCTCCGGTAAAAAGCAGCCGGAATCGGCTAATAAGTTCGGGGTCAAGGGGTATCCCCTTGCGCCAACCATTGACGGAAAGCTCGCTTTCTGTCAATGGTGTAACGGCGTATGAAACTATCGACTTCCGATAGTGCGTTGAAAGGAGCGTTTTTATGCCAGTTGGTATTACTACGAATGTGAATTGCGGTCTAGGTAAGAGTAAGTCCAAGGGGCAGCCGGGGAATCTTGCGCATAATCGCAGAGAATTCGATCCTTACAACACTGATCCAAATCTTGCAGTGAATAACATTCTTTTCGCGAATCGCAGCTTGAAAGAAACCTATGAGGTTGCTTTCGGTGATTCAATTGACGAGCACAATTCCAAGCAGAAGAGGAAAGACAGAATTTCATATACCAGAGATAATTATTTCAAATATTTGTTCGGAGCTGACCCAAATTCTGTGGAGGCTAACGCTGTTCTTATGTCCAACAAGCGTGGCAAGAACTCGGTGAAATCGTTCAATGAAATGGTTGTCCAGATTGGTGATTGCAAGAAGTTCGGTAATTTCATGAGGGACGAGTATGACAACTTTATAGACAAGAACGGAAATAAAGTTAAGTGGGATAAGTCCGCCAGAAATTATTACAATGTTGACGGGAATGTTGTGTCAAATAGCAAAACTCTGATTGCTAATCCAAAGGCTGAAAAGGCTCGTGAAATGCTTGAAATTTACTACAAGGGTGGTCGTTACAACAAGGTTGGAAATGGAGTAAATTCACGCCTTGACAAAGCCGATGATCCTGATATTAAAGCCGATTTTGAACTGCCGTCCTTTGAAGAACGCAATCCGAATTTTGCCGTTGCTTGCTCGGTTATGCACAATGACGAATGGCACGGAACTCCGCACCTGCACATTGATTTCGTGCCAATCGGCGAGGGCTACAAGAAAGGTCCGGAGAAGCAGTTGGGATTCGAGAGAGCGCTCGCCTGCATGGGTTACACTGATAGAATCACGGCATTTTATGAATGGCGTGATAAAGAACGCCAGATCCTGAAAGATATCTGTAATTGCTACGGAATTGAAACGAAAACAAAAGCGGAGGAGCAGGCTGATTACAGAGGTGAAACACTTCCAGTAGATGTATATTCCAATGCTATGCGTGACGCTAAGGCAGACGCAGAAGTCATCAAGGAGAGTGCGAAAATAGAGGCTAAGCACATCAGGAAAGAAGCCGAATCTCAGGCAGATGAAATGCGCGCTCAGGCTCAGAAAACGCTTGATACAGCCAATTCTAAGGCACAGGAAATCACAGAATCTGCTGTGAAGAAAGCGGAAGTTCTGCGCTCTGAAAGCAAGCGGCTTACGGCAGAAAATGATACCCTACGTAAAGATAACGAAAGTTACAGCAAGAAAAACGATGACCTTGGAAAGCAAATTGCACTGAAATCTGGATTGATTGCGATTCATAAAAAGTCCTTGCTGGGGCTCGGCAAAAATGTAGTTGTGAATGCAGATGAGGTCGAGCAACTCAACGAAATTCACAACACCATTTCAAGGCTTTCAAACAACACACTGACCTCTGACGAGGACAGAAAAGCTGCTGAATCTGAACGTAAAGCGGCTGAACAGCTTCGCCAGAATCAGGAGCAGATCATTCAGCAGGAGGCTGAGCGCATTACCCGCGAAGCTGTCCGGAAATCTCAGAGAGAACGAAAGGAATATGAGAAGAAACAGGCAAAGTGCGATAAGCTCAAGGCTGACTGTGAGATGATGAAAAAGAATCTGGGACATTTCATCAGACAGAAGTCTATCGAGTTGATCAAGAAAGCATTCCCAGAAATTGAACAGAAGAAACTTGCAGCCAAAGTTAAGAAGCTTGATGAAGCTGCTCGGCAGGATTTCACGATGAATCCGGGAGATGAGGATAAACAGTATTGATTTTTCTGCCAATTCATGCTATACTTGTAGCAAATAAAGCATGAAATGAGGGTAGGAAATGATTTCCACGGCGCTTGCATTGCTTGAAACAGATGAACAGCGAAACGTATTATCCGAGTTTTACCAGAAATACAAGAATCGCTTTTATGCAATAGCATATTCTAAACTGCACGGCAAGGCAGCGGCAGAAGACGCAGTGCAGGAAGCTTTTTTGAGAATTGTAGACAAACCGGAAAATTTTTTTAAAATTGAGCATAACAAAAGAGTGGCTTATGCAGATGTTATAGTTAGGAATGTTGCAATTGATATGTTCAACAAAAACAATGCGCATAAAATTGAAGAATTAACAGAAGATGTTTCGGATGAGGCTTATACTCTAGGGTTAGAAGATACCGTTACCGGCTCTGTTTCAAAAAATGAACTACTCGCCTTTATATTAAAGCTGCCGGTACTACAGCGGGATATTCTCAATTTAAAAGTTGTCTTTGAATTGAGCAATTCTGAAATAGCGCAAAAACTGAATGTTTCTGAAACCGTTGTCCGTCAAAGACTGTTTCAAGCTCGAAAATCAATTTCATCCTTTTTGGAAAGTGGGGATATCCATGAATGAATTTAGCTTAAAGGATATACTTGGTGAAGCATATGATATGGAGTTTTCGCAGTACGACAAACCTCCGAAGCACCGTTTTTCATTAAAACACAGAAAAAATATGAAACGTATTTTCGCTTTGGAAAATGCCGGACCACAGTTTTCAGGAAAGGCAAGGCTCAATCGGCGCACCGCCTGCGTCTTGGCTGCCGTAATTTTTCTTGCGGTCGTTTCAATTACCGCTGTGGCAGGTGTGGTCAGCTTTATTGAAAAGCGGAACAACGACAATACGGAGCTGTTTGCTACAGATTTCGGGGGCTGCCCTGATACTCTTGAGAATTTATACTATCTTTCTGGGATTGGCGATAATTATGTCTTGCAGGAGAGTAACATTAACGAAATAATCGCTGCTGATTACTTGTATCTTGATTCTCAAACCGGCAAAAAGATATTGTTCGAACAGTATGTAAAAAGTCGGTATAACCAACACTTTGATAATGAACACAATAATGATTTGGAATACATTAATTTTGACGGGCAGGAAGCGTATTACAAAGGCTCTGACGAATATTCTGTTTTTATATGGGATAACGGTGATTATATATTTGCGATCTCCGGTAATTTAACCAAAACTGAAATCGCGGAACTAGCCAAAACGCTGAAAATGAAAAATAATTAATTTTGTCATAACAAAACGAATAGCCGAGCAGATGTATTATATGTAGGGAAAAAACTACAAACATCTGTGAAAGGAGGAGAAACCAATGGTAAGGAAAAAAGTCATTTTGGCATTACTGGCGTCAGCAATGATGTTTACTGCTTTAGCGCCGCATACGATTGCAGCGGAAACAAGCTATGTCAATGGCTCGGTTGTCCCACTGTATGAGAATGAATGCGATCTAACTTCTATTTTAGCGATTGTCGGTACTAAAGCAACCTGCAGAAGCACAGCAGCCGCAGCGTCAACTTACTGGTTCAGCTTTAGTGTAAGTGGAATCGGCGATTGCGAGTATTCAGGTGCAATCAAGGAAACCGATAACACATCATGCAGTATCATGGTAGACGGTGGTTCCTCTCCCTCATATCCTATTTATTTGGCAACATCAAGCACAAATAAGGGGCAGGGAACGATAAACAGCAGTACCGTTACAGTTAGCAGCAATGCTACAAGGAAGTATTCTGCTAGTTATTTGTCGTCCAAAACTCCGCATTATGGTGATCCTATATACTTGAAGGGATGGACAGGTTATTATTCAACATCTCTTGAAGGCACATGGCAGCCGTGAGTGAGACGTAGTATGTATTCAGCCTGCCGGAGATAATTCCTCGGCAGGCTTTAAAATAGGAGACAAACATGAGAAAACAAACCGCATTAGCCGCTCTGGTTCTGATTTCTTTACTATCAGGGTGTTTCCCGACTGGGGAGCTCAGCAGCGCTTTAGATGAACCATTCAGCAAGAACAGCGATGTTGATTTTAAACCGGGTTTAAATGTTACGTTTGATTTGTCTTACCCGGAAAATGTTACAGACAGAATGCAGGTTTATTCTGGCAGTTTCATTACATGGGATATAAATGAAGTCGGCGGATATTTTATTCCCGGCTTTGAAAGCCTGACTGACGATGGGATTCAGGAATATACTGAAAGAGAAATCGCGGCAGGTGAGCTGTATCGTTACAGGCTAAAAGACGGGCAGTCCCTTTCAGTTTCCCCGGGAATGCTCGCATATGAGCGCAATTTCAATGACCCGCGGAATTTCGGTATAAATTATACTTACTACTGCGGCGCGGGTGAATCCGAGGAGGAAATGAGTAAGCAGTATTCTTTTGCGGAATATCCTGAGCTTTCATCAAAGGAAGCTGTTGAATACACACAAAACGTCATTTCTGATTTAGGTTTGGAAAACCTTGCTTTGCCGAAAATCTATTCCGTGGAAAGCAGCATTGATCCATTCCTTGAGGATGCTGATCCGGATCTGTATGCGCAATTTTCAGACGAAGATCTAAATAAACTCACGGGAAATCACGCTTATTATATCTTGTATACAGTCAAACTAAGCGGATATAACACTCCTGTTGCTGAAACCTATTTTAATTCAAGCGATATGGCGGGAGTTTACGGATTCGCAGAGTTCATAATTGATAAGGACGGACTTCAGCGTCTGCTGATAAGAGGGGCTATGGTCTGCGTTCCGACAGGCGAGTACGAGAATATCTGTACTGCTGACGAGGCTGTCGAAAAAATGAAAAGCACCATCGGCTTGGTTAATGAAACGATCCCAACAGTTATTTCCGGTCCGGAACTTCTCTATATCGGCGACTATGACGATAACAGCAATACAAGCAGATTTATCCCTGCATGGAGATTTGCAAAGAAACAGGACACTGGCGGGAAATTCCTCAAATATGATTTCTATTATTACGACGCCCAGACAGGCGCAATGATACAGTAAGGCGGGTAATATGAAGCTTTTCTGCACATACATAAAAAAGGTCCTGATATCTCCAACTACATATATTTCGCTCGCTCTCGTATTTGCTATAACCTTGTGGGGAATGATAGGAGCAAGTTTCAGCAGCATAAGCGCCGCCTGTGAATCCCTCAAAGCGAATGGGATCGTAAGCTGCTATAATTTCATGATGGATATTGGTTCTTTCAGAAGAATGACCATGTTTGCTGCGGCTTTGCCGTTTACTTCGCAATTCTGCACAGAGCTGAAAAGCAATTCCACGGTTCTGATAGTAGTACGCTCCTCACGGAGAAATTACATTGTCAGCCATGTTATTGTGTGCTTCCTGACGGCATTTGCGACTGTATTTATCGGAATGCTGCTGTGTATAGGTGCGCTGGATCTGTTTTTCCCGTTTTTTGTTGAATCCTTTAATGAGTATGACGGCGCGTTTTTCAGCCTTATGAACTCGTCGGATACTGCGCCGGCGCTTGTGCTGTGGTCGGTGTTTGATTTTTCGTTCAGCACTGGAATGTGGGCGGTGTCAGGGCTTGCGCTGTCGGCAGTGTTTCCGGATATATTTGTTGCGTTCTGCGCTCCGGTGATAATGAATTATCTTTTGGAATTCGTGTCGTTTGAGGTCGATTTCTTCCCTGATTTGTTGGCGCTGTCTCTTACTCATACAGATATATCGGATAACAGAGCCATTTGCGCTGTGTATATCATCTCGGTTTTAACGCTCCTGACTGTGGTTTTCGCCTTTATATTCAGCAAGGCAGCGGGGAGGAGGATAAGGAATGAAATGCGTTAGGTCCGTGCTGTGCATATGTATTCAGAATATCCGAAAATGGGCATACGATTACAGAGTGTGGATAATTGCAGCGCTGCTGTTCTTCGTGTGCTTTGATAATTCGGCTTCGCTCGGGGAACTGGCTAGGTTCTACGGTGTAAGGTCAACGCTGTGGTATTTCCCATTTGCGTATATGAGCTTCCACATTAAGATCATCGTAACGTTTCCATTGGTGCTGCTGATGTGCAGCGCCCCATTTGCAGACGCAAACAATCTTTTTATCATAACTCGCGCAGGCCGGACAAAATGGATATGCGGTCAGCTTATTTACATAACGCTTGCGAGCGCGATTTACTATCTGTTTATTTTCGCGTGTTCGGTCGTGACAGCTATGCCATACGCTGAGTTTTCAAATGAATGGGGAGGTCTGCTGCCTACCATTGCCTATAACAATCAGATAACCTCAAATATAGTAAGAAATAATTTTATTGTGGTTTCGGGGAGAGTGCTGCGGTGCTTTACACCGCTTTCCGCCTGCTGGTTTACGTTCCTGCTGTCATGGCTTAACGGAACTGTGCTTGGGCTTATCATCTGCGCGTGTAATGTCGCGTTCCATAGAAAATACATCGGCTGTGGTATTGCGGGTTTTCTGATAGTACTCAGCGGATTCTTTGAACAGGAAGGAATGGGGTGGTACAGGTATATCAGATTTTCGCCCGTATCGTGGACAACTCTGGACAGGGTAGATGTCGGCGGCATGACTGAATATCCTTCTTTTTATTATTGCATAGCCGTGTATATTGCGTTGATTGTGATCCTTTCGGCTTTTATCATCGTACATATCCGGAACAGCTCGCTGGAAAAAGAGGTGTTTTAATGAATTATTCTATTGAGGCGGAGCAGGTCTGCAAACAATTCAAGGACAATCTCGCGCTTGATAATGTTGATCTGAAAGTTGAATCCGGATCTATCTGCGGACTTGTGGGCAGAAACGGCAGCGGTAAAACCGTTCTGATGAAGTGTATATGCGGTCTTATGCCGCTTACATCGGGGAAAATTATCGTGAACGGAAAGACGATAGGCAGGGATGTTGAAATACCGAAAAGCGTGGGTGTTATCATTGAAACTCCCGGATTTTTGAACTCGTTCAGCGCTTACAGTAATCTGAAATTTCTTGCGGACATAAGCGGTAAGGCGGATAAGCAGGCAATCCGCGCCGCAATAAAAAGCGTTGGTCTCGACCCGGACAGCAAAAAGCACGTCGGCAAATACTCCCTCGGAATGCGCCAGCGGCTTGGCTTGGCGCAGGCAATAATGGAGGATCCTGAGCTGCTTATTCTCGACGAGCCGATGAACGGTCTGGACAAGGACGGTGTTCAGGACATGCGTAGATATTTGCTTGATCTGAAAGTGCGGGGAAAAACTATTTTGATTGCCTCGCACAGCACAGAGGATATCGACATTTTGTGCGATGCGGTTTGTGAGATGGACAAGGGGAAGTTGAGTGTGATTCGATAATTTATTCGGTCTACTGTCAAAGTGGTGTTTTGCTTTCTGAGCTTATGATTTTATGGTTGATTGCCCATTTCAGCGGTAATAGGTTAAATGGAATTGAACAAAGTTTTACCCCGGCAGTTCAAACGAGCTGTCGGGGTTAGTAATTATATTGGCTGATATCCGGCTGCGAGCGGTAAATTCAAAGATAAACGACCACTCCAAACGCACCGGAAACATAAAATAGTTCGTCTGCGCAGCGGTCAGCGTCACCATAAAGAGAGCACTCACGTATGTGGGTGTTTTTTTTCAAAACCATTCCCCGGAGCCGAAGCCCCGGGGAAAACATTATTTAACCTGCACGACGAACCCGTCGAAACCGGATTTCTTCAGCTTCTGCATGTAGGCTTCCGCATTTTCCTTGCTGCCGAACGCGCCGACCTGCACGCGATACAACGCGCTTGAATTGCTCTCGGACGTGATACGCTCATGCAGAGCCGCCCAGCGGTTCTCGTCCACGTAATACGCCGGACACAGCTTCCCGGTGAGGTCGTAGTGTCGGACTACCTTTCCTGCCGGAATTGCGTAGTTCTTCATCAGGCTTCGCACCAGCTCACCCAGAGCGGCGATGGACTTCTTCTCGAACTCGCCGGACTTCTGCTTGTAGCACACCTCGATATGGATAGTATCCGCGTTCTGGTTCGCGGCGGCGTATGCAATCTCGTTATCCGGAATGCACCGAACCACCTCGCCGTTAAGCCCGACTATGTACTGCGCGGAAGTCCACGCAAACGGAGTATCCTTGAATACACCGGCTGCGACGTTCTGCCAGTACTTCGTAAGCTGATCCGCTGTAGCGCCACAGTCCCCGGTGTAATGCACGCAGATACGCTTCGGCGTGGACTTTGTTCCCGGGCGGTTGTACTTGTTCTTCGGGATAAGGCTGTCAGTTATCGTCATTGCTGTGCCCTCCGTCCGCAAGTCCCTCGCCGATGGTGTAACCTACCACCGCCGCAGTAGCCATAATGCAGCCGCTGACTGTAGTCGCGACCTCGTCACCGCCACCGAACGCTAGGATAAGTCCGGATACCAGCGCTGCGACGGATACCCACCACTTACGGGACGTAAGCTTGCGTTTCCAGTCAATTTTCATGATGCTTCTCCTCCTGTTCCAAATCCTCAATGCGGTGATTTATAACCTTTATCTGCTCTTCGATGACAGGCATTCTGCGGGCGAAGTTGTTGTGTTCCGCGACGCGTGCTTCAAGCTGCTGCAGACGATATGCAGTAAGCTTCGAGCTCACCAGAATTCCACCCAGAGAACCTCCCAGCGTTCCCACCAGCGAAATCACCGCTACAATTACGCTGTTGTCCATTATCTTCCCTCCAATGCCGCGACCCTTGCTTCCAGTGCCGCTAGCTTTGCTTCGGTGTAAGTTCCAACACTAGCCGCATTCCCGCCGTCGGCAATATTAATCCACTCGTCCCACTTGTTTAACATATCATTGTACACTATATTGAATGTTTTACGATGATTGTTGATGTCCGTCGCCGTGATTCTGCAGTGATTTGTGGTGTGTTCAATGGAAACAAACCAATATGTGTTGTCAAACGGCATTCCGGTTACCTCGTTCCCGACAAAAACGAACCCGGACGCGCTTGCCAGAGATTTGTCCTTGATATCGCCTTCTGACCAGAATGTTAAATTGTGTAAGGTTTCACTCAAATCCGCCTTATCGTTCCACGCTGTCTTTTCAGCGGCAGTGACGTGAATATCCGTGTTCCCCGCATGCGCCGAAATAGCGGCTCTTGCCACGCTATCCGCACCCGAGCCGCCGGACTGTGCGGAAGTCTTAAAAGGGTTCGTGCTGTAATCGCTGCCGATGAGCTGCACGGAACCTGTACCGAGTAAGTACACCGTTTCGTTCGCGCCGTAAACCGGAGCAGACTGCCCCGCGGGAACGGCAACCACGCCGTCCGCGCCTGCGGAAATTCCCGCGGATTTTGCTGCGTAAACAGTGTCCGTGCCGTCGTTGCGGAGCCATGCGTTGCTTCCGCTGAATTCTGCCTTTTCCTCGCTGCCTGTTAGCGCGAGTGTTTTCATATTCTCCATGAATTTTACCCTCCATATTTCTGTCTTGCGGAGTTATTTCCGCAATAACAGAATAAAGCCGGATCAACTGCAAATAACTGCAAACGAAAACTTGATTTTTAACCTCCGTTGTGGTATCATATAGAGGGGGTGAGAGCATGCAGAACATGAAGCTGAGTTACTTCACAAACGACGACAGCTTCCCGCTGTTCATACAGTTCGGGAGGCACGATATTCCGCTTTTCGTCCACGGACACGAGGATTTTTACGAACTCGTGACAGTCCTGGACGGCAGCGCGGAACATGTCGTTGACGGTGAAAGCAGCATAATACGCAAGGGTGACGTGTTCGTCATCGGCAACGGCATTTCCCACGGGTTTGAATCCCCCGACGGACTGCGTATCTGCAACATAATGTACCGGCCCGAAATGCTGTTTCCCGGGGACAGCGACATTCGTCAGCTGCCGGGATTTCATGCGCTGTTCCTGCTGGAGCCTTACCTTAGCAGCACCCAGCATTTCCAGAGCAGACTGCGGCTCACGCCGTCGGATATGGCGCGTGTAATGCCGCTTATAAACGCCGCGGAAGCCGAATACACCACCAATTCCCCCGGCAGAAAGACGATGGTGCTGTCGCTTGTACGCCAGCTTGCGGTACTGCTGTCGCGGCTCTACGACTGCCCGACAAAGCCGCGTGAGATATCGGGAATTGCGGACGCTGCCGCGTTCATGGAAACCAGCTTTGCAGACAGCATAGCGATATCCGACGTTATCGAGAAGTCGCATTATTCCCAGCGGCACTTCATACGCCTGTTCTCCGCAGCCTACGGAATGACCCCGCAGCGCTATCTTCTGGATGTCAGGATACGTCACGCGAGCGCAATGCTGAAAGAAAGCGTTCTCCCGGTGACTGAGGTGGCTCTGCGCTGCGGCTTCGACGACTCCAACTATTTCAGCCGCGTTTTCAGAAAATACACCGGACGTTCACCGTCGGAATACAGAACTCAAAATTAAAAAAGCCCCACCTTGTTATTTCTGCAAGGTGGGGCTTTTTGTATATCACTTTATGTATTCTTTCAGAGCCGCAATAAGCGCGTCTATCTCCTCATCGGTGCCGATGGTTATGCGCAGGCGGTTGTCAATGCGCTTCTTTGAGAAATAGCGGACGTAGATATCCCTGGTTTTAAGGTATTCCTGAATGTCCTTTGCGCGGTATTTCGGGTGTTCCGCAAACAGGAAGTTCGTGCTGCTGTCCGCAACATCAAAGCCCATTTCCCGCAGGACGTTCGTCAGGCGTCCGCGGGTAGCCATTACCTTGGCTACCGTCGCCCTGAAATACTCCTCGTCCTCGACGGAAGCTACACCCGCAGCGATGGCAACGCTGTCCAGTGGGTAGGAATTATAGCTGTCCTTTGCGGCAAACAGCGCGGCAATTATGTCGCTGTTTCCAAGCGCGTAGCCTATGCGCATTCCCGCCATTGAGCGCGATTTTGAGAATGTCTGCACCACCACAAGATTTTCGTATTCTTTCAGCAGCGGCACTGCGGAAGTACCGCCAAAATCAACGTAAGCCTCGTCGGAGATCACCACGCTGTCCGGATTTGCGTCAAGTATCTCGCGCATGAAATCCAGTCCCCTGCCGATGCTTGTCGGCGCATTCGGATTGGCAATGACAACGCCGCCGTTAGGGCGCTTGTAATCCGCAGCATTTATGTTGAATGTATCGTCCACCGGAATAGTCTCAAACGGAATGCGCAGCATATCGCACCACACCGGGTAGAATGAATACGTGATATCCGGGTATATCACCGGCTTGTCTGAATTAAAGAACGCCCGGAAGCACAGCGCCAGCACGTCGTCAGAGCCGTTCCCCAGGAACACATTCTCGCGCTTCAGCCCGAAGCGCTTTGCAAGCGCGTCCGCAAGGGGCTTTGCGTTAGCGTCCGGGTATTTTTTCAGGCTTCCACCGCGGAACTGCTCAATGGCGCGGATAACTCCCGGCGCGGGAGGATACGGGTTCTCGTTTGCGTTCAGCTTGATGAAATCGGTCTTGTTCGGCTGCTCTCCTGCCACATACGGCTCTATCTTTATAAGGTTGTCTTTCCAGCTCATGTTGTCTCCTTAAAACAAAATCAGGCGAAAACCCTGAGGTCTCCGCCTGAAATTCAGTCAGTTATAGATCACTCAGCGTCGTCATCTTCAAGAGAGAACTCGAGATGGGCGCCGCAGTTCGGGCAGTCAAGCTGTTCGCTTGCAGCCTGGTCGTAGTCGAAGCGGATAGTGTTGCCGCACTTCGGGCAGGTGGTCTCGTACATTTCGTCCAGCTCCTCGTCGAAGTCGTCATCATACTCGTCATCATCGTCCTCAACGCCGTAAACCTCGTCCTCAAGGTCAGTTACGCTTTCCTCGAGATCGGTCATAACGTCAGCAACGTCGTCCAACTCCTCGTCAACCTCAGCGAGATTATCTGCAATATCGCCGAGAACGTCAACGATAGCTGCGAGAACCTTGCCCTCCTTGGTGGACTCGTCAAGCTGAAGACCTTCAGCAAGACCCTTGATATAGGATACCTTTTCTCCGATAGTCATATTCATCGATCCTTTCATGTCATGGGCAGAAGCACAGCCACGCCCCTTAACTCCAAAGAATATATGATACAGAAGCGGAAATTACTTTACACGCTCCATGTATTCACCAGTTCTGGTGTCGATACGGATAACCTCGCCCTCGTTGATGAACAGCGGAACGCGGATCTCAGCGCCGGTCTCCAGTGTAGCGGGCTTGGTAGCGTTTGTAGCAGTGTTGCCTGCGAAGCCGGGGTCGGTCTGTGTGATCTGGAGCTCAACGAAGTTCGGAGGCTCTACGCCGAATACCTTGCCCTTGTAGGACAGTACCTTACATACCATGTTTTCCTTAACGAACTTGAAGTTGTCGCCAACATCGGAAGCGTTTACGGGGATATCCTCGTAAGTCTCGGAATCCATGAAGTGATAAAGCTCGCCGTCGGAGTAGGTGTATTCCATATCCTTTCTCTCAACGTAAGCGGTGGGGAATTTAGCGGTAGGGTTGTAGGTCTTTTCTACAACGGAGCCGGTGATAACGTTTCTCACCTTTGTTCTTACGAACGCTGCACCCTTACCGGGCTTAACGTGCTGGAACTCGATGATCTGCATTACGTTGCCGTCTTCCTCGAATGTCATGCCGTTTCTGAAATCTCCTGCTGTGATCATAGTAGGGAACCTCCAATTATTTGTAATTATTCATACAGCGCCACCGAAAACATCAGCGCTGACTTTATCCGGAGCGAACCCTTTTTCTGGAAAGCCCGTCCGTATAAATCTATCTCTATTATTTTACCCTATTTCAAGCGATTTTTCAAGCCCTTTTCTGAAAAAAACTGAAAAAATTATATATGAATAAGGTTTTTTGATGATTTGGTAAGCACGTCGCAGCCATTTTCTGTAACTACTACCATATCTTCTATGCGGACTCCGAACCTGCCGGAAATATACGCACCCGGCTCAACGGTAACGATCATGCCGGGTCTGAGCATGGAACGGCTCCTCTGGGAAAGCGTCGGCTGCTCGTGTATCTCAAGGCCCACGCCGTGACCGAGACCGTGCCCGAAATACTTGTCATAGCCTCCCCAGGCAGCGAGGGTAGCCCTTGCCACGCTGTCAACGACCTTGCCGTTGATACCGGGCTTTACTGCCTTTATGCCGTCCTGGTTAGCGTAATACACCGCGTTGTAGAGCTTTTCCATCTCCGGGGTGACCTGCCCTACTGCGAGGGTACGCGTCATGTCGCTGTGGTAGCTGTCCACCACGGCGCCGAAATCCAGCGTCAGGAAGTCGCCCTCCTCAAGCTTCTTGTCCGTGGGCACCGCATGCGGTGAAGCCGAATTAACGCCGGAAGCTGCGATAGTTTCAAACGAAAGGTCGTCCGCGCCGCAGTCCATCATGTAGTAATTCAGCAGGGCTGCGACCTGCTTTTCGGTCATGTCGCGGCTGATGTTGTCAACCAGGCGCTCGAAAGCCTTTTCCGCGATGCGCTGCGCCTTTACGATAAGCGCGACTTCCTCGTCGGACTTGATTATGCGCATATCCCAGATGAACTGCGACAGCTCCGGTGAAGCGTCAAGGTCAACGAAATGCAGCTTCTCGCGGTAATCCGCGTATTCCGTCAGGGTCATGTAATCGCTCTCGAGCATGAGTTTGCGTATGTTGTGCTTGAGCAGCAGTTCAGTCAGCTGGGAACGCATGTCCTCCAGCAGAAGGACGCGGCAGTCCGTCACGCGCTGCTTTGCCTTGTCGAAGTACCGCGAATCGATGATAAGGTAGCTCTGCTCCTTTGTCACCAGAATAACCCCCGCGGACGACTTGAACCCGCAGAAATACCGTCTGCTCACGTCAGAAGTGATGAGCGCGCCGCAGTCCTGCCCGGAAAGCTTCTGCTGTAATTTCTCGATATTAGTCATGGCATTCACCCAGGATATTTTCCAGTGCGTACAGCGCCAGTACGTAGCTGTTGCTGCCGAAGCCTGCTATCGTTCCCCTGCAGACCGGCGCGATAACGGAATTCCTGCGGAACTCATCGCGGCTGTTTACGTTAGAAAGATGCACCTCAATGACCGGAATGCGGATAGCTGCGATAGCGTCGCGGATAGCGTAGCTGTAATGCGTATACGCGCCTGCGTTGAGTATCACGCCCGCGCAGTCCAGCCGGGATTCGTGCAGCCTGTCGATAAGCGCGCCCTCTGAATTGCTCTGGAAGAACACCGGCTCAAAGCCCATGCTGCGTGCTTTTTCGTCCAGCATGTCGTTGATGGTGTTGAGAGTTTCACTGCCGTATATGTTCGGCTCGCGCTCCCCGAGAAGATTGAGGTTGGGGCCGTTCATGATCAGTATCTTTTTCATATGCTTACCTCCCGTTTTTATTTGTTCTTATTTTGTCTGGAAAGCTCCAGAATTTTTCTGAAACCGGCGTCCGTGGAAGCCCACTTGTCCTCCACCGATTTTTTCTGCTCCGGCGTGCCATATTCAAAGTAATAGTTGTCGAGGAACTCCTGACCGATAGTCACCGGGACTTTATGCGGCTTCACCGGCATTTCAGCCGGGAAATACAGCCGCTTCATCATTCCTGTGATCTTCGCGGATTCCTCCGGGGTGAAATCGACGGTTATATTCCGCACATGCCTGCTGTTGTCCAGAATCTCGAAAACCAGGTCTACACTTGCCTTAAGCTTCATCTGTTCGCTGGAACGCTTCGGATCCACCAGGCTGAACTCATAAACGATATCGTACCGCCTGACCTCCTGACCGCCGACAACCAGCCTGCCGTCTTCCAGCATTGGCTTTGACATGTCGAGCGCCTGCCTGTTCCAGCCGATGAACACGTACATTGCATTGTCCATGATCTTCTTGTCGGCAGTTACCCAGAATGAAACCCCGCGCTGAAACGCATAAACATCGACAAGCTCGCTGACCGGAAAGCCGTTCTCCGCGACTCTCTGCAGCGAAAGCCCCAGCCCGTGCATCAGATAGTCCCTGTGCTTAAGCGGGATATTGCGTTTATATTTTCTGACGAAATCACTGCCGGACATGTCGCTGTCAAGGTCCTGCGCCATGCTGAGCAGCCTGTCACCCTCGTAGTTCACGCTTTGAGCGCACTCTATCGGTATTATCCCCGCCTCGCGGTAGAAATCGCACATAACGCCCTTGGCGAACTGATAATTAACGATATAGGCATTGCCGTTGTAAAACAGCCCCTGCTGTCCCTGGTGCAACCTGCGGGACATGGAGTGCTCCCCGCCTTCCATGCTGTCCTTTACGAGCATTTCCTCCACCTTTGGGATAAGATATGTCGTTATTGCGTCCTCTGCGGCGTTGAGCATGTGCTGCTCCCTGTCGCATGCCGTGATATAACACAGTATCTGCTGATTTATGCAGCGTATCACATCGCCGGTTTCCTGGCTCTGATATAGGCTCTGATATAGGCAGTCCATGTCCTCTCCTTTACAGCGATTCGAAGTAACGTTTCATCTCTGCTGCGTCCTCTGCCTGGGTGCCTGCGGATTCGCAGATTATCGACGGCTGCATATTCCGGTCGTGTATCTCCTGCATGAGCGGCTGATATTCCGGGCCGAACTGCGTATTCTCAAAGGTCAGGTGGCGCTTCTCACCGCCTGCGGTGAACTCTATGCGGCTGAAATGGATATGCATGTTGTCCAGGCGCTCTCTGCCAAGCTTGTTTTCGATGAGGTCCAGCATATGCGCGTAGTCCTCGCGGCAGGTTATTCCCCCGTGGGTGCGGGCGTAGAGGTGCCCGAAATCCACCGTCGGCAGAAATCTCTCGTCAACGCCGCAGAGTTCCAGGACTTCCTCCAGCGTACCAAGCTGGTTCACCTTGCCCATGGTTTCCGGGCAGATGACGATTTCGGAAAGCCCCTCTGCGTCGAGGCGCTCCTGCGCCCTTTTCAGCGTGTCCTTTGCCAGCTCCGTGGCTTCCCCGCGGGTCATTTTGGAGCAGCTGCCGCTGTGCACGACTATCTTCCTTGCCCCGACTGAATGCGCAGCCTGCGCCGACTGGAAGATGTACTCCACGCTTTTCAGCCGCGTTTCCTCCTCGACGGAAGAAAGCGAAATGAAGTACGGCGCGTGCAGCGTGACATAGATTCCGTGCTCCTTTGCCAGCCCCGGGAGAAGCGCGGGGGTCTTTTCGCTGAGCCTTACCCCGCGTCCGCACTCTATCTCATAGCCGTTAAGTCCCATGGAAGCCAGGTATTCCGGCAGCTGCTCGGGGAATTTGCGCTTTCCCCAGCTTGCGGCATTGCCGCCCGGTCCGAATGATATCGCCATTACTTCTCCTCCAGCTTTGAATAATCCCTGTGGAACACCCAGCTCTCGATATGACGTTTCAGCCGGAAAGTCCATGTTTTCTCCAGGTGGAAAGGCTCCACCAGCACCGTGCGTATGCCTGCGAGATTTCCAGCCATCACATCTGTGAATATCTGGTCGCCCACCACCAGCGCCTCGGATTTCTTCACACCCATTGCCCTTACTGCGCGGTCAACGCCGAAAGTCAGCGGTTTAGCGCCGTTTGCGGTGAATTCCAGCCCAAGCTTTGCGGCAAGCGGCGCCACGCGCTTGTTGGTGTTGTTGGAAACCACGCGCATTTTAATTCCCAGGGCGCGCATTCTGTCCAGCCACTCGTCAACGCCGGCTTCTGCCGCCGGATTTCCGTGCATGGAAAGGGTGTTGTCCATATCGAGCACAAGGGCTTTCACGCCGTTGTCCCGCAGGAATTTCTCATCTATCTGCAATACGCTTTTCAGCCAGAATGTAGGCTTGAACAGCATCAGGTTCCTCCTTAAAACAATTAAACCGGACAGAAAACTGCCCGGTTCAACCGTTGTGTTTTTGTCGCACTAAGCTCAGAAAGATCAGAACTTACGCTTGCGAGCAGCTTCGGACTTCTTTTTACGTTTTACCGAAGGCTTTTCGTAATGCTCTCTCTTACGAACTTCAGCAAGAACGCCGTCCCT
>Ga0129310_1001805_pt1 | contig 17568 bp, 15 predicted proteins | sample Go1ome_2_FD_94433 | JGI IMG/M metagenome (GOLD analysis project Ga0129310, IMG submission 94433) | Western lowland gorrila individual fecal microbial communities from Wisconsin, USA - Go1022A metagenome | ecosystem: Host-associated > Mammals > Digestive system > Large intestine > Fecal | place...
AACTCTCCGTCACAGTTCCGGAAATGTCTGTCCGGAAGGACAGAATTAAAATCAGAAACAATGTCGCAATCGCCGCCGGAAGCGCAATCCAGAAATTCTCCCGAAACTTGTCCTTCATCTCGCAGCCCTGTCCGTTACAGGCGGCAATCGTCGTATCCGAAATAAACGACAGATTATCGCCAAACATAGAACCACCCATGACAGATGCCACGCAAAGCGGTAGTCCAAAACCGGACGCACTCGATACCGCTACCGCAATCGGTGTCAGCAGCGTAATGGTTCCCACAGAAGTTCCCATGGCCAGAGACACAAAACATGCCACACCAAATAAAACCGCCACGGAAAACCTTGCGGGAATGATCGACAACATGAAATACGCCACACTCTCAGCACTGCTGCGGCCAACCACACCGACAAACACACCTGCCGTCAGAAAGATCAGCAGCATTGTGATAATATTTTTATCTGCCAGTCCCTGCGCCATAATGCCAAGTTTTTCGTCAAAACTGACCTTACGATTTTGCAGGCAGGCCACCAGAATCGCCACCAGAAACGCAAACACAATCGGTACATTATAAAATCCCATGGGGATCTTCATTACATACTCAAATAAAATACCAAGTCCCAGATACAGAACCAGAAAAACTGCGATCGGCAATAACGCAATCGCTCTCCCTTTTTTCACTAATATCTTTCCTCCTGTATCCGTCTATTTTTCATGGAAAAACTCAATTTCTTCGCCAACCGGTCCACGGCAGAACGCAATACGTGCCGGAAACGGAATTTCAGATGCAATCTCGATATCCTTCGGCTCTACAAACACCTCATATCCGGCAGCACGAACTGCTTCCACACAGACATCGGTGTCCTCAACTGCAAATGCAAAATGACGGATCGTTCCCGTCTCCAGTGGAGTCTCCTCTGTCTCAAAAATCTCCATCAGACCTGCTCCGGTATCATACATAATGCCGCCATCCCAGCTTCTTGCCACAGGAAGTCCAAGCACCTCACCGTAAAACTGTTTCGTTTTCTCAAATTCATCTTTGCCATAGCATTTCAATGCCACATGATGAATTCCTTTTATCAGACTCATATTACTTCATCCTTTCCATACTTAATTTATTTCATTCCTGTATTTTCACATTTTCATTCCAACTACACGCTTTATACAACAGGACTCATTATTTCACAAATGCTATATTAACGCAAAACTTAAAATAAATAAATGGTATCCGACAATTTTTTCTGCTTTCACATACAACCTGAAGCATGGCACTATCTAAATTTGTTTAACCTTCACAACATTGAAAAAGAACTCTGGATATTTTTTCCCGGAAAGCGATTGTTAGCGTCCGGGACAAAATCTCCAGAGTTCTCTACATAACCTGTCGTTTAGCCACCAAAATTAATAGCCACAACGTAAATTTAGATATTTAATAAATCACTGTACACTTTCAGTGCCCCATCGGTCTCATGTGCAAGTACACGTTTTGCCAGCACCTTACCAAGCTGTACACCTTCCTGATCGAAGCTGTTTACATTCCATACAAATCCCTGGAACATTACTTTATTCTCAAAGTGAGCCAGTAATGCGCCCAGTGTCTTCGGTGTCAGCTGCTCGCCAATGATAATGCTGGAAGGACGGCCGCCCTCGAAGTTTTTATTGCGGTTCTCATCCTCTTTACCGCAGGCAAATGCAACGATCTGAGCTGCCACGTTTGCACACAGTTTCTGCTGGCTTGTGCTGTCCTGAATTACAACATCTGTACCGATCTGGTTATTTTTGAATCCGATAAACTGAAGCGGTACGATATCAGTTCCCTGATGCAGTAACTGATAGAAGGAATGCTGTCCGTTTGTACCAGGCTCACCAAAGATGACCGGTCCGGTTACATAGTCAACCGGCTCGCCAAAGCGGTTTACAGATTTTCCGTTGGACTCCATATCAAGCTGCTGTAAATGTGCCGGGAAGCGGCTCAGTGCCTGAGAGTACGGAAGAACTGCTGTGGACGGATAACCAAGTACGTTACGCTCGTATACACCGATCAGTGCATCCAGCATTTCCGGGTTCTTTAATAAATCTTTGTTTGTAGCTGCTTTATCCACTTCTGCTGCACCGGCAAGGAACTCTGCAAATACATCCGGTCCGAAAGCCAGAGATAATACTGCACCGCCAACTGCGGAAGAAGAAGAATAACGTCCGCCGATATAATCATCCATAAAGAATGCTGCCAGATAATCATCACTCTTAGCCAGCGGAGATGTCTCACTTGTTACAGCGATCATATGCTTGGAAGCATCCAGACCTGCTTTTGCAAGAGCATCTTTTACGAAGGACTCATTTGTCAGTGTCTCTAAGGTTGTACCTGACTTGGAAACCAGAATGAAAATGGAATGTGCCACATCGATAGAATTTAATACGGCTGCCGCATCATCCGGATCAACATTGCTGATGAATTTTGCTTCCATTTTGAATTTATGATTTACTTTTGCCCAGTTCTCTAATGCAAGATACATGGCACGCGGGCCTAAATCACTACCGCCGATACCGATCTGAACAACGGTTGTAAATTTCTCACCTGCTGCATTTGTGATCTCGCCAGCATGTACTTTGTTTGCGAAATCAGCGATTTTCTGCTGCTGAGCCACATAAAACTCACGTTTATTTACACCGTCAGCAACTACATCGTCACCTAACTGACCACGGGTAAGCTGGTGAAGTACCAGACGTTTCTCTCCTGTATTGATCACTGCACCGTTGTACAGAGATTCATATTTTTCAATTAACTGTGCTTCTTCGGCAAGTTTTGCCAGCGCTGCAAGCACTTTATCATCAACTGCTTTTGCTGCATAATTGTAAGTAAGTTCATCTGTCATCGGAATGCTGTAATTTTTTACACGCTCTGCTCCGTTTTCCCCGGACATTACCTCTGCCACATTGACAGGATCCACTTTTTTCAGCTCCTCGTAAGAAGCAAGGGTATCTAAATTTTTCCAGTTAAGCATAATAGACTCCTCCTCTTTCTAAATTGTGAATTGCATTTCTTTGTTATAATTCTAACAATCTACGAAAATTATACTATTATATTCGCTGAAATTCAACTAAGCAAAGGCATTTTTCTATGCAAAATCGCCTGAAATTTTATCATTACAGTTCACTCAGCATATTTCTCCATATATCGATCATGCTGACATGCTGTAACACCTAAAACTTCAGGCGATTAATTTTGTACTTTTATCTTGATACAATTTTATAATACGCTCTGGATGTAATCCGGAAGACCAGATAATAAATCGCAGTAAACACCAGAATCGTAATAACCAGACAGGTCACAAACAGCGGTACATTCGTCAGATTCAGCATCGCCAGCAGCCGGCGGATCATTGGAAATGCTGCTGCCACATGCACAGCGGCCATCACCAGCGGCAGAAAAAATACAATCCGGATCTGTGACTGAATGGATGCCTTTACTTCCGCATTGCTCATTCCGACTTTTTCCATAATGACATAACGTTCTCTGTCATCATATCCTTCGGAAATCTGTTTGTAAAAAATGATCATAACCGTAACCATCAGGAACATAATGCCAAGGAACAGGCCAAGAAAGAACAGACCGCCATATAACGTATAAAAGTCTTTTTCATTTCCTGTTCTGCTCTCCAGATAACCCGGATTCTTCATGCTGCGCGCTTCAATTATCTTGCTGACTGCATCTGCACAGGCAAGTTTTTCTTCTTTCGTACCATCATATTCAAAGTTGATCTGTGTCGCATACTGAGAATACATGCTGGAACCGTCTGCATTTGTTCCTGCTTCCTTCTGCAGATCAAACATCTGATTGAGTGTAGCCTCGTCCGCAACCACATAAAGAATATCTTTTACGGTCAGATAGGAATCCTCTTCTGATTCATATGCAAAACTGTGCCCCACAGCAAAATCCTGTCCCAGGAAACGAAATTCGCTGTCCTCATATTTATGTTTGCTGTAAATATCAATTTTTCCTGCTTCCGGTTCCGGAACATCCGCTGCCTTCAGAGAACTGTCATCGGCAAGCATATTTTCCCGCGTCAGGAAATTCACTACCGTCATATCTGCATAATCTGCGGCACTGCGTCCAATCAGCTGGAAATCAGAGCCATCTTTCTTCATAAACAGCTGAAAATAACTGCACATAGCAGAATCTGTGATTTTTCTCCCCTGCTGCTCGATGGTATCTGCCATCGTCTGATAAAGTTCCTGACTGTCTGTTTTTTCCTCCATTGAATTTGCATGTATCGTGTAAGATAACTCATACGGATACCGTTCTTTCAGTTCATCGTCCACACCCGCAAACATGCTGACTGTCATGGAAATCATAACAAGAACCATCGTAGACAACACGCAGATACTTGCCAGACCTGCCGCATTCTGCTTCATACGGTACAGCATACCGGAAACCGCCGTAAAATGCTTTTTATTATAGTAAAACTTTTTGTTCTTTCGCAGCATTTTCAAAATAGCAATACTTCCTGCGGTAAACAGAAAATACGTTCCGGCAATGACAAGAATCACTGCAAGGAAAAATTTCATCAGAACTTCAATCGGATTCTGTGTGGTAATTGCAATATAGTAAGCCACGGCCAGACACGCAGCTCCAGCCACTGCCATGATGCCTTTTGTCTTCGGCTCTTTTTCTCCGACATTTCCGCCACGCAGCAGCTCGATTGGATTTGCCAGACGGATCTGCAGCAGATTGTACAGCAGGGTCAGCAGATATAACACGCCAAAAATAAGAATTGCTTCCGTAATTCCTGCTTTCGTAACGAAAAATGCCACACTTTCCTGAAATCCCAGCATGCGGTAAAGCAGCATCAGGATCAGTTTGGAAAATACAATTCCGGATAAAATACCACCGGCGATGGCGATCACTGCCACAAAGACAGTTTCCAGACCAAGGACTTTCGCAATGTGGCGCTTTTCCATACCTAAAATGTTGTATACACCGATCTCTTTTTTCCGGCGTTTGATAATAAAACTGTTGGTATAGAAGATAAAAATGTAAGCGAAAATCGCTACAACACCAACGCCAAGTGCCATAATGGACTTCAGGTTTGTTGCCCCCGGAATACGTTCCAATCCCGGATTGTTGTTGATAAACATCATCAGATAAAACATCATCACCGTAACGATGCCTGAGATAATGTATGGCAGATACAGCTGCCGGTTATTCTGAATATTTGTCTTTGCCAGACGTACATAAATATTACTCATGATCTTCACCACCTGTCGTTAATACCGTCAGCGCATCGGAAATCTTGACATACAGCTGTTCATTGGTTGCATTGCCACGGTAAATCTGATGAAATACCTCGCCATCCTTGATAAATAAAATGCGGTTTGCATGGCTTGCCGCCTTTGTGCTGTGGGTTACCATGACAATGGTCTGTCCCTCCGCATTGATCTGGGAGAAAAGTTTCAACAGACCATCCGTTGCCTTGGAATCCAGCGCGCCCGTGGGTTCATCCGCAAGCACCAGTTCCGGGCGGGTAATCAGTGCACGGGCTACCGCTGCACGCTGTTTCTGTCCGCCGGACACTTCGTACGGATATTTTCCAAGAAGATCGGTAATTCCAAGCATCTGTGCAATGGGACGGATACGTGTTTCCATCTCTTTGTAATCCATCCCGGAAAGTACCAGCGGAAGGAAAATGTTATCTTTCAGTGAAAAATTATCCAACAGGTTGAAATCCTGAAAAACAAATCCCAGATGATCCCGGCGGAATGCTGAAATCTCTTTTTCCTTTACGGATACCAGATTTTTGCCGTTCAGCAGGACTTCTCCTGAGGTTGGTTTATCAAGCGCGGCCAGAATGTTTAACAGGGTTGTTTTTCCGGAACCGGATTCTCCCATGATTGCCACATACTCACCTTTTTCTACAGAAAAATTAATGTTGCTCAGCGCCTGCACCTGATTGCCGCCAAATCGTGTCGTGTATATCTTTTTTACATTATTTACTTCCAAAATTGCCATGATGGTCACTCCTTTGCTGTGTTCTGCCCGACATTTCATGATTTTCATAATTTCATGTCTTGCCGAATGTTATTATTTTTTGTTTCAGCATGCTTATTTCTTTGTTGAGACTATCATAACAAATGGGCGGGATTCAAGCCATCGATTTGACTTACAGAATCCTTACAGTTTTGTAAGATACGGGTTGGAATCGGTAAGATACGAAAAAATTCGATGTGGTTAAACGGTACGTTAACAAGAAAGTGTGCTATCGCACACTTACGCGCTTGCAACTATCAATAGCACATCTTTCTTGTCCGCGCCGAGCACGCTTGCGAAGCAATAATTTCTTCTCGTGCGAGTGCGCATCGTTTGCACGAAGTGCTTTTGTTTGATTACGTTCTTTATCTTCGCAAACTGGAAGTTGTCTATTTAATAGTCAATCAATCTTCCATAATCATTCCAGTCACCAAACATTTTTCCTGCTTGTGACTGGGTAATCAATTTCTTTAAACGCTTATCAAAAACTTCTCTATCTTTCTTTTTATCACGTTGTATTGAATCAATACGTACCCTCTGGTACAACTTGGGAAAAGATTGAAAATTCTCCCATGCATCTGTATAAGCCATTTCCTGAAATCTTCTCTTGTTGTAATATTCAAAATATTTTTTGGTTCCATTTTAATCCTCGCAAATCCTAATTTCTTCTATGCTTTCTCACTCTCATCTTCTTGCCCTTCGGACAAGAAGTATCCCTCGCTTTCAGCTCGGTCAATCCCGATTTATTCTATGCGTTCTTATCTCTATCATTCTTTCGTTCCTCCATATATAACTCAGCTATATATGATGGTCCATTGCACCAAAGCTTTGTCTTCTCGTCATATAATGCTTTACCCGTCTTGGAACATAAAAAATCCGTTAATATTTCTTTTCTATCCTTACCTGTTTCCTCAGCAATTTCATCTGTTACCATAGTAATAAGAAGATCAATTGTATAATCCATTTTTTCTTTTGAAATTTTTACTTCAGCCATACCTTCTCACCTTCCACAAATTTCAGACATTCAATAGCCGCTTCCGTTTTGAAGCAATATTGATCTTTTAGTTTATTAGGTAACAATTGTTTGATACAAAAATCATCTGCTTCCTTATCCCCTGCATTTCCAAAAGCACCAGCAAGATAAGCAGTAAGTGTAGCATTGGTTGCATCATCCGCAATCTTCCCAGCAATAACATCATATTTTTCCATCTCACGTTCAACTTCAACAAACAACTTTTTCTTTCGATGAGCAGCAATACAATGCAACCAATCGACATCCGCTTTTTCAAAAATATGTATTTTAAGTTCTCTTGAAATCTGTAACTCAAAAGTTGAAATGTAACCATACTTTTGATTTTCTTGGATTTTACCTGCCGCCATCGCCTTAACTATTGCCGTTTTCAAAAAATTTTCTGCCTGTTCCTTTGATGTAGTTAAATAGAATCCCTGACCAAAATCTTTTCTTTTCGCGCATTTGGCAAGATCCGGTTCTTTTACTTCACAATAACTTCCATGATAGAGAATAAATCCATCTTTTAACTCAAGCATTAATCTTTATCCCCTTTCTATCAAGAAATTCTACGATATCTTCAAGTACAGCCTCATCACCTTCACAATGAAAAATACCATAACCTTTTTCTATATATCCAAGAACATCTACTCTTTTAAATAAGTCAATAATTTGCTCAATTGACAAATGCCATTCTTCTGAAGCAAGTCGAATTAATCTCGTCTGCATAAAGGTAATTTCTGCTTTCTCGCTCACTACGAACTCCTCCTAACTGCCTTCCGATATAGTACTCTTTTTCATTTTCCTAGTATATCATACCCACATAAGAGTTTTCTACATCATTCATAAACATAACACTATAAAAAATAGATTCCGGTTTCATATACGATTAAATATGAAATCGGAATCTATTTATATTTACACAAAACTAATTTTAGCTAATATCCTTTTGCCAGCTTAATATGCAACGCATCACTAAATGCTTAGCCTTCATAGATTGGATCAAAATCGCTGGCATCATGTCCACAAAGCGGGCATGTATAATCTGCCGGCAACTCGCTGCCCTCGTATACATAATTACAGATTTTGCATCTCCAGCCAATAATCTTCCTGTCTTTGGATACCTCTTTTTTCTTCGGTTTTACACGATTCTGATAATCAGCGTAAGTGAGTGGCGCATTGTCATTCAGCATCTTCGCATCCGTCACTTCCGCAATAAACAACGTATGTGTCCCCAGATCATGCTGTTCCACAACTTTACCGCTGATCACAGAACATGCATGCCATCCCATATATGGTACATTATTATGATCCGTCGGCATAGGCAGTTGATCAAATTTATCCACATCTCTTCCCGACTGGAAACCAAAGTGACTGATCGTCTCAAAAGAACACTGCTCATCCAATAAACTCAGTGCAAAGATACCGCTCTCTTTGATCAATTCACAGGTATAATTACTGTTCAATACCGAAATGGCAATTCTGACCGGATCATTTGCCACCTGCATGCAGGTATTGGTAATGCAGCCATTCGCCTTCTCTCCGAAACGTGTTGATAACATAAAAACCCCATACGACAAATTATAAAGTGCCTTCTTCTCCATAATGTAAATCCCCTCTCTTTTATTTTAGTAATAATTACTATTATCATATCAAGATTATACCGTGACAGCATACATTCTGTCAATAAAAAAAGACCTCTGTATACGTTTTGTTCCTACAATACATTCTTTGCATCTTTCCACTTACCATCTCTGAGCAGCGCATTGATTCGCACTTCCCGCTCCACACGGATACGCTCTGCCTCAAAAATATCGCTTTCAAAATATTTTTTATAAATACTCTTGCGGTAAGCTCTGCCGCTCTGCTCGCGAACCGTGCCATTTTCAAGCAGTAAAATACGGTCTGCACAGTTTGCAACAGTGTAGAAATCATGGGTTACCATGAGCACCGTTCCCTTATATTCTTTGATTGCTTTTTCAAGGGCAATCTGTGCATAAGTATCTAAGTGGCTGGACGGCTCATCCAAAAACAGTATTTCTGCATCTGATTCGCACAATGCTCGGAGCTGCTTGATATTTCGCTCGCCACCGGAAAGCTGCTCCGGATCATCATCGAAAATCTGGGTATAATATCCGATGCGGTCAGCATCTGATTTCATGCTTTCGTAAATATCCTTCAACATGCTGGATTTTCCGGTTCCATTGGCACCAACGATAGCTACCTTCTCCCCGGCCTTGATATCAAAGGAAACATTTTTCAATAATTCGCGCTCAAAGGAAAGGGCATAATCTTTTACGGAAATTACAACCGGTGCATTTTCAGGATCAAAGTCCTCCGGAAGCTCCACCTCAGGAAATGTAAAATCATATCCATGATTTTCGATAAACGGATTTTTGCACTGTCTTGCCTGAAGCCGCTCCAGATAGGATACACGGGCTTTGAGCTGTCTTCCTTTTGCCGGATTGTCAATATACGTTGCCTCAGACCGAATCTTCTCGATAAGTTTTTCCTGTACCGCGATCCACTCGGCATCCTTTGTCGCCTGCTCTGCCATCTGGACTTTTGTCTCCAGCATTGCCTGATTGTACTCTGCAAACGTACCCGGAAATTCCTGCAGTTCCATGTTCTCCAGATGCAGAATCTTGTTGAAGCACTGGCTTAAAAGCAGTCGGTTATGGGAAATCGCAATGATGGTTCCCTCATAATTGTTGATCAGTTTGGAAAGGCCGATGATATTTTCAAAATCAAGAAATACATCCGGCTCATCCATGATCAGAAGCTGCGGTTTTAAGAGCATGCTTTTGATAATAGATAACAATTTAAACTCGCCGCCGGAAATCTTTGTGACAGACACTTCTTCCAGTGCTGTCATCCCTGCAATTGCAAGTTCTTTTCGGATATTGGAATCATAATTGTATGCGTCAATGGCATCCATCTCGTCCAGCACTTTCTGATAACGGCCATACACTTCATCCATATCCTCTGCACTCTCCATCTCCGCGCAGATTGCTTCTGATTTCTGCTGCAATTCGACAAACGGTTTTGCCAGAAAATCAAAAGCGGAAATGTCCTCTGTCTCATGTTTTACAAACTGCGGAATGTAGCCGATGCGTGCTGCTGCGTCTTTTTCAATTTTTCCGTCATACAGATAATCGTCTGTATTGATGATCATGTCAATCAGCGTACTTTTACCTGTCCCGTTGCTGCCAATGAGCGCTGCATGGTCACCCTCGACAATTTCAAAACAAATTTCATTATATAAATCCTTCTGCGGAAAGCCGAAGGAAACATCTGTAAATTTAATCATTTCATACCTCATTATTTTTCTTCACTGTTTTTGCTTATTCTAACAGCATTTCTGTCTAAGGACAATATTTTTGTCATTTGTATCCGTCATACCGGAAAACTGGCACATACGCTTTTATATACTCCGCACTTCACCCTGGATAGTTTTCCATGAGTTTTGTCACTGTCGCATTTTTTTCGGACCAGACAGCCACAATATCAATACCACGATCTCCCGAAAGTGGAATGCATTTCAGTTCTTCACTTCCCCGAATAATATTTTCAGAAAGGAAACAATACCCTCTGCCAAGTTTTACATAACTGATCTGGGTTCCGATATTTTCTACCACTTCTATGGTTCCCTCATCCAGATGAATTGATTCCATCGTATCTAAGGTATGCTGAAACATCCCCGGACTCTGACTCTTTTTCACCAGAATACAGGTCTCATCTTTGAAATCTTCCCAGGAAGGATTCTCTTTCTGCCCCACCTGTAATTTTTTCGAGTAGATCAGGGCTCCTTTTCTCCATGTAATTTTCTTTTTTAAGAATCCCGGTCTGTCCTGCCAGGATGGATCCAGCGTCAGCCACAGATCAATTTTTCCTTTTTCGAGATAATCGTGCCCTTCCAGGAAATTACATTTATGGATCACAAGTTTCTGACCGGAAGCGGCCTCTTTCAGATAATCATAGACTGCTGGGAGAAAATCATCTGCATAGGCACCGTCAAAACAGCCGATATTCAGCAACGGCTTCTGTGCACGGCCTGCAAGCACCGCATTCTTCTTGGCATTCTCCAACTCTTTTAAAATATTCTGCAGATCTTTTTGAAACTGCACACCAGCCTGGGTCAGCACCACGCCTCTTGCCTGACGTTCAAACAGTGGAAGACCTACTTCCTGTTCCAGAAGGGTAATCTGTTTACTCAGGGCAGGCTGCGAAATATAGAGTGATTTTGCAGCCGCCGTAATATTTCCTTGCTCTGCGACACTCAAAAAATATGTAATCTGTTCCAGTCTCATCGTCATTTCCTCCCCTTAAAAGCAGTCATTTTCTACACTAATCTGCAAAAACGGACATTCGCTCCCCGTTTTTCTCTGCCTGCCCGCCTTTTATTGTGACAGCTGCCCGCTACATTTGATATGCATTATGGTAATACCAGTTTACACTTTTTTCCAAACAGACGCAACAATCCCGGGGAAATTAAATCCCCGGGATTGTATGTGTTTATCCTAAGATACTTTTACGTTCTCTCTATGTGATTAATCTGCTGTCTTGTAAGTTCTGTAAGAGAACAGTGCATCCGGACTACCTAAATTCATCTGATTTCTGACTGGCGTCAGCTCAAAGGAAATTGTTCCAGTTGTCGGGTTGTAATCAGAAAATACCGGTCTGCTTCCCTGTTTCAGCGCAATTTCAGGATAATTGCTATCATGAATTGTTAACTTCTCTGCCGGAACTACGCCTGGGATGTTATCGATGACACCATGAAGTCCCCAACCAATAGTTACGGATGTTGCGCTGTCGTACTGTACACTTCCGCAGTGGCTGGCAATATGATATTTACCATTTTTATCTGTCAGATCTGTACCGTTGATTACGTTGGAAATTGTTGCTGTTCCTTTTGTCTCATCAATTGTAGCTTCAAATGTACGTGTCTTGGTCGGTGCTGCTCCCGGGAATGTCGGAGAAGTCAGGAAAGGTCCGATACCTGTCTGGTTATCGAATAAACTGATCTCCGGATTTCCTGTGATCATTCCATTTGCATCTTTGTTTGTGTAACGGGCAAAATGCTGTCCGAATGTCAGTGCTTTAAACGGTACTTTGTTATCATCGGTACGGTTTGATGTATACGCATCATATCCAGTCAGAGTAGACGCCTTACCACCAAGGATCCAATCAATGTTTTTGCTGTCAAAATCAAACTGGTAAACAGCACTCTGGTCACGCATGGATACTAAGATCTTATCTGTATTTCCTTTTGCATCTAATGTGTAATCTACACTGTTTACGTGAACATAATCTTTTACACCTGCTGCAAAGTTATTTGCAACCTGAACCTGTCCTGCAGTAGTCGGGACTCCATCCCAAGTACTCTCGCTGTAGTTGATAGACTCTACGGCAGAATCATATAATAACGGATAATCAGCTGTATTGACCTCTTTGATCACGTCTCCGTCTTTTACTTCCTGAATGATACCAGCCCATACATATGCAGTATGTCCGCCATCAATACCTTTTACAGAATCCGGAAGGTTCTCTGCAAGGATCGGTGTGTAGCTGAGGTTGATGTAATGATCTTCACCAAGCACTACAAACTCATGCTGATCCAGATAACCCTGGCCATGCTCTTTCGTCGGCTCCATAGTTGCACGATCGATATCTACATAATTGTCGTCCATTACGAGATAGTATCCGCTTGAGAAACCACCCATTGCATTTCTGTAATCCGGTTTTAACTCGATAAATGCTGTATAGTAACGGCTTCCGTCAATTGCGTCCTGAGCAGCAAAGTTTTCTGCCATGTTCTCAGCCACATTTCCACGGCTGTCTACAGTTACTTCCTCCTGCGGAATGTAACGATAGTATACTAACTCACCTTCTGTATTTACACGAAGGAAGAAGTGATCCAGTGCAAATGTATATACACCTTTGTCTGCTTCTGCCACGCCATTATTTTCAATGTTCATGCCCGGCATCATGTCATTTAAAGTATGTACTTTATATTCTGTTTTGTCTGCCATGGTAACTGTAATCACTTCGTCTACTGGATTTCCTGCGTCGATAGCTGCCGGTGTAAATACTACATTTCCATCAACGATAGCGATATCACTGTCTTTATTTGTACTTACTGCACTTGCAACTTTATTATCACCGGTTGCATTCAGAGCAATCTTATCACCTGCTACTAAAGCATTCAGGCAATACTCGCCCTGATATTTCTTAGCTGCTGTCAGTACAACACCAGAAGCTCCGTTCTCATCTTCTGCTGCAATACCGATTTTTGCAGCTTCCGGTACAACCGGATATTTATCCATCTGTTTTTTGATCAGCTTGGAATAATCAAACGTTCTGGTATCCACTTTGCTTCCTTCTACCTGATATACAATTTCGTCTGCATCTGTATATGAGCCATTGTAACCAAATGTTACTTTTCCGTTTTCAATAACCCATAAACCGTTTTTGTTGTTTGCCAGTCCGTTGTAACCAAAATCAACTTTTCCATCAACCAGTTTCCACCAGCCGTTCTCATTTTTCTCTACGCTGTTGCAGTCAAAGTTTACTTTACCATCTTCGATTCTCCACCAGCCGTTTTCGTTTTTAGCGATTCCTGTATAGCCGAAATCTACTTTACCGTTGGTAATCTTCCACCAGCCGTTCTCATTCTTAGCTACTGTGTTTGCAGAAAAATCTACTTTACCATTGCGGATGATCCACCAGCCATTTTCATTTTTGGCTACTGTGTTTGCAGAAAAATCTACTTTACCGTTACGGATGATCCACCAGCCGTTCTCATTCTTAGCTACTGTATTTGCAGAAAAATCTACTTTACCGTTACGGATGATCCACCAGCCATTCTGGTTCTTAGCTACTGTGTTTGCTTTAAAATCAACTTTTCCGTTCTTTACATACCACCAGCCGTTTTCGTTTTTTACTACGTCTGTACCACTTGTCACTTTTTTACCGTTTTTGTAGTACTGCCAGTTGCCTGCTGAAATTCTCTTCAGACCGGTATAACCTGCTGCCTGAGCTGTTGTTGTCAGAGCAGAAGGCGCTGCCACACCTGTGAAAGTAAGACAAGCTGCCACTGCGATTAATGCAGCAATTACTTTTTTCTTTCTCATAGAAAAAATCCTCCTTCTTTATTGCCGAACCCCTATGTATGTCCGATAGTTTTATTATACGTTGTTCACACTTTCTTCACAAATACAGAAAAACTATCCATCCATAACCTTGAGTTATGGATGGATAGTTTTCTTTTCCTGTAAATTTTTCAAACCACTTTTTTGTTTTTCGTTCTCTTAGCCCCAGACTTCTTCTGCGATCTCTTTCACCAGTTTCAGTTTTTCCCACCGGTTCCATTTTTGTATTTATCTTCCAGAATCGCAGCCTGCTCCAGCACCTGTCTGGCATAACCAAGAAAATTCTCTCCTTCCTTGGAAATATCAATGCCTTTATTTGTTCTGTGAAAAATCTCCACATTCATCTCTTTTTCCAGATCATGAATGGCATTGGTCAGACTTGGCTGGGAAATATATAATTTTTTCGCAGCTTCCGTGATGGTTCCTGTCTCCGCCACGGTGATTGCATATTTTAGCTGTTGCAGTGTCATAGTTTATTTTCCTCCATGATCGTCTTTCGAAACTGTCTGGCAGCTTCATTCAGTGGATGCTGTACATCGTACACCAGACAGATGTTTCGCTCCGGTATCGCATCGCGCAGACTGATCTGTACAATTTCCCCTTTCTCCAATGCATCCTTCGCCATTTCTTCCGGAAGGAATCCCAGACCAAGTTCACATTTTACAAGTGGTAAGATCTGATCCGTTGTGGCCGCCTCCGTATCCGGATTCAGTTCCAGACCATGTGATAAAAACAAACCTTTATAAAATCGATACGTCATCGTTTCCTCGCCCAGACAGATCATTGGATAATTTTTCACTTCCGCCATGGAAAGTGTCTGACTGCTCAATGCAGTGAATGTCTTTCCACCCACAAGAATTTCCCGGAAAGGCTGCAGAATCACTTTCTTTAAGGGCAATTCCACATCTGCAGGTGTGGAGATCACTGCAAAATCCACCTTGCCACTTTTTACTGCATCAATCGCCTCCGGAGAAGAATGATTATAAATTTTCAACCGGATTCCGGGATATTCCATATGAAACTGTTTTAATTTATCTAACAGAAAAATATTCAACGCGGTCTCACTGGCTCCAATCGCGATGCTTCCCTGGGACAGATTGGTGCTGTCCGCCAGTTCTTCCTCTGCCGCCAACAGCTGCGTCATGGCCGCTGATACATGCACATATAATTTTTCCCCTTCCGGAGTCAGCTGTACTCCGCGGTTGTTTCGGATAAACAGTGTGCAGCGCATTTGTTGCTCCAGCGTATTCATCGCCCGCGTCACATTGGGCTGACTGCTTCCCAGTACCCGGGCTGCCTTTGTAAAATTGCAATACTTTGCTACATAATAAAATATTTTATAATACTCAAAGTTAATGTTCATACCTTCCCCTTTTGAAAACATTGTTGGTTATGCATTTCCGCACTATTTTTATTCACAATCTATATATCTGGTTAAACTGAATTCCGGCACCAATATAATTTTATTACCCACTGCCTGTAAAAACGGAAATCATTTTTTATCTGATATATCATTTTGTAATTTATAATATATCAATTATATCTTTTACGTATCTCTATTTCAATAGTATAATCGTGCCAGACAAAAAGAGGAGGATTTTCGTTATGCTTACCGTAATAACCGGTTTAAACTGGGGCGATGAAGGAAAAGGAAGGATGGTTGATCTGATGGCACATCATTCTGATGTTGTCGTTCGCTATCAGGGGGGAAATAATGCCGGGCATACCGTCGTAACCGGTCAGCGCAAGTTTGTATTTAACCTGCTTCCATCCGGTATTTTACACTCCAATGTAACCTGTATTCTCGGTGACGGAATGGTCATTGATCCGGAGCATCTCTCCGGCGAACTCCAGCATATGAAAAATAAAGGATATGACATTAGCCCGAAACAGTTAAAAATATCCAAACGTGCAACAGTTTCCATGCCATGGCACAAAATTCAGGATATTTTAGAAGAAAACAGACTGGCAAAAACTGCCGCAGAATTTGGATCTACCAGACATGGCATTGCTTATGCCTACTGCGACAAGTATCGAAAAAAGACGATCCGCATGGGAGATCTGCTGCATTTAACGGACATTTCCGTACAATTAAAATTAAAAACCATACTGGAAGCAAAAAACCTGGAACTTGCAGGCTGTTATCATCAGGAGCCCATGTCGTATCCGGCGCTCTATGCCTGGTGTGAAGATCAGGCAGAACAATTCGCACCTTATATTACAGACACCAGTCACTATCTGGAAACAGCTCTCGCAAACGGAAAAAGAGTTCTGTTGGAAGCACAGCTTGGAGCCATGCGTGACATTGACTATGGCATCTATCCCTATACGTCAAGTTCTTCCACCATTTCCGCTTATGCGCCTATCGGTGCAGGAATTCCATGGGCGCATCCGGACCATATTATCGGCGTATTGAAAGCCTACTCCTCCTGCGTCGGTGCTGGATCTTTCGTTGCTGAAAAAGCAATGGGACGAACCTGGAATGATACCCTTCGTGAAGCCGGGCACGAATACGGTTCCGCCACAGGACGTCCACAGCGTGTCGGACCTTTCGATGCAGTGGCTGCCCGCTATGGTTTAAAAATTCAAAATGCTGATAAACTGGCACTGACAAAACTTGATGTTTTAAGTCATCTGGATAAAATTCCTGTGATCACCGCATATAGCCGGGAGGGACAGCAGACGACAACATTTGATTCTTCCGAAGATATTGGCAGCTACGCACCGGTTCTGGAAATGCTTCCCGGATGGAAAACAGATATTTCCAAGTGCCGTACTTATCGCGAACTGCCCCAGAACGCGCAGAATTATATCCGCCGTCTGGAGCAGCTCTTAGGACACGAAATTCAGTTTATTTCCATTGGGGCAAAACGGGATCAATTTTTATTAAAAGGAAATTGGCTTTTTTAATCCCTAAAATCAATCACATCCCTTGAGAAGCCAACTTTTACGTTGGTTCCAACACCCATTTCGGACTGTATCTGAATCGTATGCCCCAGTTTTTGTAATACTTCCCGACACAGATACAGTCCAATTCCTGTGGAACGTTTATCCTCATGTCCGTTAAACCCGGTATACCCTTTTTCAAATACCCGTGGAATGTCTTCGCTGCGAATGCCAATACCCGTATCCCGGATTTCCAGCCAGATCTGTTGTGGTTCTTCCCTCACTTCAATGGTGATCTCACCCTCTGATGTATATTTGACTGCATTGGAAAGTAGCTGTTCCAATACAAACACAAGCCACTTTTCATCCGAAATAACACTTACTTCCGTTTTCTCATAGTGCATCCGGATTTTCCGTCGGATCATGATTTTTGCATATTTATGGATTACTTCACGGATTACAGCGTCCAGAGATATCCGTTTTAAGATGTAAT
>Ga0129310_1001806_pt1 | contig 17561 bp, 24 predicted proteins | sample Go1ome_2_FD_94433 | JGI IMG/M metagenome (GOLD analysis project Ga0129310, IMG submission 94433) | Western lowland gorrila individual fecal microbial communities from Wisconsin, USA - Go1022A metagenome | ecosystem: Host-associated > Mammals > Digestive system > Large intestine > Fecal | place...
TAACGGTGTTCAGAATGCAGCGCCGCAGCTCCCGGCAGAGTTCCTTTAACTCCGGCAGGGTCATGCTGGAGATCTTTTCGTGGTCTATATCATTGTCAAGTATCATCATTGCCTCCGACAGTCAGATTTGTCGGCAGTCCTCACTGCGGCAGCGGGAATACCATAGCTATCAGTATTCCGAGCAGTGCGCCCGCCAGAACTTCTATCGGCTTGTGCCCGAGGAATTCCTTGAACTCCTTGCGGTCGGACATTTCGTCAAGCTTGTCGTCCTTCTGTTCTTCGCCGCTGAGCCTGGATATTTCGTCGTCCATCTCGTCGATGACCCTGCGCAGGCGGTTCAGCTCCTTGCCGTGGAGTCCCGCGTTATAGCGCACGCTGAGCGCGTCGTAGATAACGATGCCCAGTATCAGCATTGCCATCGCGAATATCGGACTTGAAAACCCGATATCCGGCAGGCGCAGCAGATACAGCGCAACGGATACAACAAGCGCCGAATGCGACGACGGCATACCTCCCGCGCCCGTGATACGCTCGGGATTGAAGGTCTTCTGCTTTATCGCGTAAAGGGCTGTCTTGATTATCTGCGCCGAAATGAACGAGATAAGCCCGACCGTTATGGTCGGATTAGCCATAAAAATATTCATCTGTCAAACTTCCTCCGGGCAGTCAATATTTTCTATCCAGCAGCAACTTTGTCAGCCCCGTCAGGAACTCTCTGTCGCTGAATGCCTCCAGCGCCTGCACTGCCTCGTCTGTCAGCCGGGCGGCCTCCGCCCTTGCCTTTTCAAGTCCTACTACCACCGCATATGTGTATTTGCCGCTCTCTGCGTCGCTTCCGACCGGTTTGCCCAGCTGAGCTTCGTCAGCGGTCATGTCAAGGATATCGTCGATTATCTGGAACGCAAGTCCGAGCTTACGCGCGTATGTCCCGGCGGCAAGCTGAAGCTCCGCGCCCCCGCCCGCTGCGATGACTCCGGCGCGGCAGCAGAATTCGAGCAGCGCCCCGGTCTTCATGCGGTACATTTCCAGGATTATATTTTCGGGAAGCTGCTTCCCGTCGTTTTCGGTATCTATCACCTGTCCGCCGATCATGCCGAAAATCCCCGCCTGCTCGCCGAGCAGCGCGATTATCTTCAACGCCGCGGACTGCGGGATCGTGCCCTTTATCCCGGCTTCGGCGATAACCTGTGCCGGGAGTATCGCCAGTGCGTCACCGGCGAGGAGCGCATTGGCTTCTCCGAATGCCTTGTGACAGCTCGGTTTTCCGCGGCGCATGTCATCGTTGTCCATGCAGGGCAGATCGTCGTGTATCAGCGAGAACGTGTGCATCATCTCGATGGCGCACGCCACCGGCAGCGCGGACTCCGGCTCTCCGCCGCAGACCCGGCAGAACTCCATGACGAGCGCCGGACGCAGCCGCTTACCTCCTGCGGTAAGGCTGTGACGCGCCGCCAGGATTACGTTCTTCTGGAGGCATTCGGTCTCCGGAATGTAACGCTCCAGCGCGCGCTCTGTCATCTCTGCGTAATCACGCAGCTGCTCCTTAACTGTTTCCTTATCCAACTCAAACCTCCGGGCTTACTCAGCCGTTTCAAGCTTCTCTATCTGAAGCTTCGCCTTTTCGATGTATTCGCGGCACTCCTTGGTCAGCAGCGTCGCTTCGGCGTACATCTTCATGGAGTCCTCCAGGGACAGCTCGCCGCTGCTCATCTTCGCGGCTATTTCATTGAGCCTGCTCATTGCCTTTTCTATATCCATTCGATCCTCCAAGGTCAGGTCAGTATTTCGTTCACCGTCGCCCTGACAGAGCCGTCGGAGAGCTTCACCGTGATATCGTCGCCGGTTTTCAGCTGCGACGACGACCGGACTATACCCTCGTCATTGCTCGTCAGCGAATATCCCCTCGCCAGTACGCCCAGCGGATCCAGCGCGGATATCACCCCTGCGGTGGACATCAGCGTCCGTTCGGTGCGCTCCAGCTTCGCGTGCATTGCGCCGTGGATCTTAGTGACTGCATTGTCCAGGCGGCGTTCAGCGTCGATGAGGCGGTTACGCGGGGACAGCGCTGAGATCAGCGCGATGCGACTGTCAAGCAGGCGCTCCGTTTCCGCCATGCGGCGCATAAGGTCGGAGTGTATCTTGTTAGTTGTGACTTTCATCTGTCGGCAGTATTCATGCACGTCCGGGACTGCACACTGAGCCGCTTCGGTCGGGGTCGCCGCCCGGAGATCCGCCGCGAGGTCTGCTATGCTCACATCAGTCTGGTGACCGACTGCGGATATCGTCGGTATCCTGCTGGCGTACACCGCCCGCGCGATGACCTCGGAATTGAACGCGCTCAGATCGTCGGAGGAGCCGCCGCCCCTGCCGAAAATAATCACTTCCGCGTCCGTGGACTGCGCGCGCCTTATACCCTCCGCGACCGAAAGATCAGCGCCGACGCCCTGCACCTTTGCGGGGATTATAATTACCTTGATTACTGGGCAGCGCTGGCTGATTATCTTCTTGATATCCTCCACCGCCGCGCCGCTGTCGGACGTCACGACAGCCACGCACTTCGGGAACGCGGGAAGCTCGCGCTTCTGGTCGAACAGCCCCTGCTGCTGGAGCCGCTTTTTCAGCTCCTCAAGGGCTACCGCCTGCTCTCCCATTCCGTCCGGCTCCATCTTCACGCAGCGCAGGCTGTAGTCGCCGCGCGGCTCGTAAACGTTCACCGAGCCATAGCACACGACCTTGTCGCCGTTCTTCGGCGCGAATTTCAGACTGGAGGCATAGAACTTCGAAAAGAAGCCCCTCAGCTGGGAATTCTCGTCCTTCAGCGTGAAGTACCTGTGTCCGCTCTGCGGATACAGCTTGTAATCCACAAGCTCGCCGCGGACGGCGATGTTATTGAGCTGCTCGCTCTCGCTGAACATCGTGCCTATCCTGCGGTTGACCTGCGAAACGGAAATGACCGGAATGTTAATCCCTGTCATTCTCTATCTCCTCAAGGCAGGAGTTCAGAACGCCGTTGATGAAGCTGCAATCCTGCTTGTAGGCGTATTTCTTGCCAAGCTCGACAGCCTCGTTGATAGCCGCCGCGCCGGGCACCTTGTCGTTATATTTCATCTCGAATATCGCGATCTTCATCAGCACAAGGTTCACCTTTGAAATTCTCGCTACGGATCTTGTGGTGCTGTACTTCGCGATGAGCGCCGTAAGCTCCTCGTCATGAGCCATTACGCCCTTTACGATGGCATCGGTCTCGTGGTTTCTCGCGAGCCCGAGAGACTCCTCGTCTGCCTCGATTATCTCGCCAAGATCCTGACCGAACATCAGCTGATAAAGTAAAATGAACGCGCCCTCGCGCACTTCACGTCTGGTAAGCTTTTCTTCCATATTCTCTCCTGCTGCGCTTATTCAGCGCTCTCCTTGAATTTTATGCCTGCGACGTTCACATCAACCTTTGTCACAGTGAAATTTGTCATGCTCTGAATGGCAGACTTTATGCTCTTCTGGACGTTCTCAGCAACGTTCACTGCATTGTAGCCCTCAAGCACAATGATGTCCACATGTATCTCGGCGGTGTCGTCGCCGAGTCTTGCACGGACGGGACCGAGCACCTTTGACTTTGTATTCGACGGTGCCGGAGCCTGACCGCGGCAGTAAACTCCGTCAATCTCAGCAGCCGCAAGCTCTGCCATCTTTACGATAACGCTATCGGAAACCTTTATGCTGCCGACCGGCTTGTTTGATCTCTTTTCCATATTTACCTCCTGTTAGTTCCAGGGAACATACTATATCTATTTTAGTATACCACACTTTTGGATTTTGTTCAAGTGTTTTTTGAATAATTATGCACCTGCGCTTATAAAATTCACCAAACAAAAGAAAGGGCAGGAAAAATCCTGCCCCATGGTATGTATTATTCCTTAACAACATGAACGTCCAGCTGGTCGAACGGGATAGAAATACCGCCTGCGATGAACGCCGCGCGTATCTCCTCAGTAACTGAGAAGTAGACCTCCCAGTAATCCGCCGCCATGCACCACGGACGAACCACGATATTTATGGAGCTTGCCGCATGCTCTATCATGCGGACTGTCGGCGCAGGATCCTTGAGTATCTTCTCATTGCGGCTGAGGACCTGGAGAATTATCTCGCGCGCCTTCTGGTAGTCGTCCTCATAGCTTATTGAGAACTTAAGGTCAACGCGGCGCGTGCCGTTGCTGTTATTATTTGTAACAACAGCGCCGGATACCTGTCCGTTCGGGATAAAGATAGCCTGGTTGGAGTCGGAATCCAGCCTTGTATACAGTATCGTTATCTGTTTTACCGTACCGCTTACTCCGGAAACCATGATGTAATCGCCGATCTTGAACGGCTTGTTGATCAGCAGCATAATGCCGCCTGCAACGTTCGAAAGGCTGTTCTGTAACGCCAGGCCTATAGCAACTCCGGCGGTACCGATAACCGTGATTATCGAAGTTGCCGGGATACCCAGAACTGAAAGAACTATCGTCATCAGCAGCACATACAGCACTATCTTGCAGCACTGCTTGACGAAATTGTTTACTGTAAGGTCGAGCCTGGTACGGTCAAGTCCCTTGCTGAGCACTTTCAGAACCAGCTTGCAGATTATCAGACCGAGTATCAGCACGACTATCGAAAGTATTATCGTCGGGATACCATGTACGATAGAATCCCACAGATTCTGAAAGAATTCGCCTATTTTCGAGGCAGTCTCTTCGGGGTGCTGCACCAGGTCGTCAACGGCGTCCTTTATGGTAGCTTCATGCGTGGTAGCTTCCGCGGTCGCGGCGGCTGTGGAAATCATATTCAGTATACTCACTTGAACAGCTCTCTCAGTCCTGCTTCCGCTGCCTCGCCGTCGCTCTCGCGGATAAGCACGGAGATCTCGTCAACGCCGGTGGTTATCAGCAGTATCATTGCGTCAATCTTGTTGAGCAGATTGAACACTTTTGCGGCAAATCCCGCCTGGGCTTCCATCTCGCCGGTCTTGATGACGATCTTGCGGTTGCTGCTGTTTATCATCGGGGTGATGTCGTGCTTCTCCTTGAGGTTCTTAATAACGCCCAGGAGCTTCGGCATATCGTCGTCGTCCAGTGTGAAGCCGAATCCGAAGCGCTCGGAGGTCGGCGCGGTCATGGAGATCATGTCGATGTTGATGCCAGCCTCTGCGACTGCGGTCAGCGTGTCCTCCATAATGGTCTTGTACAGCGGCACGTTGTTAAAGGTCACTGCGGATACGTTTTCTGTAACTGTAATATTCATATTATGCCTCCTTGATAAGATCAGACATAGCGTACATTCCCGCGGGCTTCCCTGCGAGGAATACAGCGGCGTTCACCGCTCCGTTTGCGAATACTTCACGTGACTGCGCGGAGTGCGACAGCGTGATCACCTCGTCGTGTCCGGCGAAAATTATATCGTGCTCGCCGACGATGGTGCCGCCGCGTATTGCGTGCATTCCTATCTCGTCCTTGTCGCGGGGTTTTCTCACGCTGTGGCGGTCATAGACGAAATGATCCTTGCCGCCGAGCTCCTCATTTATTGCTTCTGCGATCATTATTGCAGTGCCGGAGGGCGCGTCCTTCTTCTGGTTGTGGTGCTTCTCGACGATCTCGATATCGAACTGACCGCCGAGTATCTGCGTAGCCTTGCGCGCAAGCTCCACCAGCAGATTTATTCCCAGCGACATGTTGAACGTGAAGAACACCGGTATCTGCGCGGACGCAGCTGTTATCTGCGCGCGCTCCTCGTCGGTGTAGCCAGTGGTCGCGAGTACCAGCGATACGTTATTCATCTTGCCGTAGCTCAGCAGGTCGGGAAGCGCCGACGGGTGCGAGAAGTCGATGATGACATCGGGCTTCTGCGGGAGGTCGAACACCTTCTTGTAGACTGGGAAATCGCTGTACTGCTCGCCGGCAACGTCAACACCCGCAATTATCTTACAGTCGGTGCGCTGGCTCACCAGTCCGGCGATAACTCTGCCCATACGTCCGCATGCGCCGGTTATTGCTATTTCTGTCATTTGTAATTCCTTTCAGTTTTTTGCATAAATGCCAGTTAGTATATCGGGCGGAAAATACTTTCCGCCCGTTTGTATTACTTGATCTTGCCTACCAGTCCGAGAGGCTCCATAGCGCTTCTGAGATTTGCGACCTGCTCGTCGGACATGGAGCACAGGGGAAGTCTGCACTCGCCTGCCCTGAAGCCCATGATATTGAGAGCTTCCTTGACGGGAATCGGGTTCACGTCCATAAACAGAGCCTTCTCGAATGCCAGTATCTTAGCCTGGATATCAAGCGCTTCTGCCACCTTGCCCTCGTTAAAGAGTACGACCTCGTCGTGCTTCTCCTTAGGCATGAGGTTAGATGTTACGGAGATAACGCCCTTGCCGCCGAGGGAAAGTATCGGCAGAATCTGGTCGTCGTTGCCGGAATAGATGTCGAGATCTGTGTAAGCCGCGATCTCAGCCGCAAGGGACATGTTACCGCTTGCTTCCTTGGTAGCAACGATGTTCGGTACCTTTGCAAGCTCCTTGTATGTATCAATGGAGATATTGCAGCCGGTACGGCTGGGAACGTTGTAAAGGATTATCGGGATATTCACGCTGTTCGCGATAGCGGTGAAGTGCTTTACCAGACCCCTCTGGGAAGCCTTGTTGTAGTAAGGCGTTACCTGGAGGAGCGCGTCAGCACCGAGCTTCTCAGCGGCTGTGGAAAGTCTGATTCCGTGCGCTGTATCGTTTGCACCGGTTCCGGCGATGACCGGAATTCTGTGCGCGATCTTCTTCACAGCGTAGCCGATGCACTCCAGGTGCTCCTCATCGGGCATTGTGGAAGCTTCACCGGTGGTACCGCATACGATTATCGCGTCCGCGCCGTTCTCCACCTGGAATTCAAGCAGCTTGCCGAACTCATCGTAGTTGATGGAGCCGTCAGCGTTCATAGGGGTGGCGATGGCGGTGCCTACGCCGGTAAAAATAGTCTTTTTCATGGGTTATCCTTTCGCGGAATAATCAGTCGAGGTAGCCCTTTGCAGCAAGCAGCTCAGCCATTTCAACGGCACCGCCGGCAGCACCTCTCAGTGTGTTGTGAGAGAGGCATACGAACTTGTAATCGAACATTGTGTCGGGACGCAGTCTGCCGACGGAAACTGCCATACCGCCCTCAAGGTTGCGGTGCAGCTTAGCCTGCGGCATGTTGTCCTCCTCGAAGTAGTGAATGAACTGCTTCGGAGCGGAGGGGAGCTTCAGAGCCTGCGGCTCGCCAGCGTACTCAGCCCAGATCTTCTTGATCTCGTCCATAGAGGGCTTGTTCTCGAAGTTTACGAATACGGCTGCGAAGTGACCGTTGGAAACCGGAACTCTCAGGCACTGTGTTGTGATCAGCGGGGACTGAGCCTTGACGATCTCATTGCCCTCGATGTGACCCCAGACCTTCAGCGGCTCCTGCTCGGACTTCTCTTCCTCGCCGCCGATGTACGGGATAAGGTTGTCTACCATCTCAGGCCATGTTTCGAAGGTCTTGCCTGCGCCGGAAATTGCCTGGTAGGTGCATGCGAGGATATTCTTGATACCGAACTTTCTCAGCGGGGAGAGAGCCGGAACGTAGCTCTGGATAGAGCAGTTGGACTTAACGGAGATGAAGCCGCGCTTTGTGCCAAGGCGCTTCTTCTGAGCGTCGATGATGGCAGCGTGGTCTGCGTTTACTTCCGGAATGATCATCGGAACGTCGGGAGTGAAGCGATTAGCGGAGTTGTTGGACATTACCGGGCACTCAGCCTTTGCGTATCTCTCCTCGAGAGCCTTGATCTCGTCCTTCTTCATGTCAACTGCGCAGAATACGAAATCGACCATGGAAGCGATCTTGTCAACGTCAGCGGTAGCGTCCATGATAACGATGTCCTCCATGCTCTTGGGCATGGGAGTGTCCATCAGCCAGCGGCTGCCTACTGCCTCTTTATAAGTCTTGCCGGCGGAACGCGGAGAAGCTGCGAGAGCAACTACGTGGAACCAGGGATGGTTCTCCAGAAGTGTTGCAAAGCGCTGACCTACCATACCAGTAGCGCCGATTATGCCGACATTGTACTTTTCTTTCATGAGTGTTGTTTCCTTTCTCTTTTAAGGGGTTATCGCCCCGGATTTACATAAAAAGCCGATGAGGGTGAATTCATCGGCTGCAACGGCAATATCGTATGATTATGCGATAGCTCTCCATCAGACCGATGACAACCGGACGCCTGTTTGACGCACAGCCAGACATGCACATCACGGAATATGCATTCTTCGGCGGTAAGCCTTTCGCGCAGCCGGTCTCCGCAGACCGGGAATGGCGGCGCTACTGATCTGTCCCGCACCTCTATCAGCTCGGTGCTTCTCTGCACCGATTTAATATTATTTTACCACATAACAGCATTGTTGTCAACCCCCATTCGTATAAATATTCTTCATTTCGCGCGTGTATTTTGTTGATAATTCACAATGCAGAAAAATTGATTTATCCGTCGGTTTATGGTACAATAGTGTATAAGATTATACGATAAAGGAATGTACGATATGACAATGCTTAAATCCGATTTTAATTACGACCTGCCGGAGGAGCTGATAGCCCAGACTCCGGTAGAGCCGCGGGACAGCTCGCGGCTGATGGCGATAGACCGCGCGACCGGAGAGATAACCCACGACCATTTCTATAACATAGACCAGTACCTGCGCCCCGGAGACCTGCTCGTCATGAACGACAGCAAGGTGTTCCCCGCGCGTATTTACGGCACCAAGCGCGGCAGCGGCGGGCACGTGGAATTTCTGCTGCTGAAGCGGCTGAGCCTCACCGAATGGGAGACCCTCGTGCACCCCGGAAAGCGCTTAAAGCCCGGTGCCGTCGTGGATTTCCCGGAGGGGCTTTCCGCCGAGATACTTGACGTCGTTGACGACGGAAACCGCGTTGTACGCTTTTCGTTCGAGGGAGATTTCTTCGACATACTCGACCGTATCGGTCAGATGCCGCTCCCGCCGTATATAACCGAGAAGCTCCAGAACAAGGATCGCTACAACACGATCTACTGCCGCGAGACTGGCTCCGCCGCCGCTCCCACTGCCGGCCTGCACTTTACCGAGAACGTATTCAAGAAGCTCACCGACAAGGGCGTTGACACCGCTTACGTCACGCTGCACGTCGGGCTGGGCACGTTCCGTCCAGTCAAGGAGGACAATATCCTCGACCACAAGATGCATGTCGAGCACTACTCAGTACCGGAGATAACCGCCGAGAAGATACGCCGCTGCAAGGCGAACGGAGGGCGCGTGATATCCGTCGGCACTACCTCCTGCCGCACGCTGGAATCCGCCGCGGGCGTAAAGCCGGAGCTGTTCGCTCCCACGGAGGCGGACAAGGTTACAGAGCCGCTCACAGGTTCCAGCTCCCCGATACTCACCCAGGACACCGGGATATTCATTTACCCCGGCTACGAATTCAGGGTCATCGACGGGCTGATAACCAACTTCCACCTGCCGGAGAGCACGCTTATCATGCTCGTCAGCGCGTTCCTCGGGCGCGAAAAGACACTGCATGCCTATGAAGTCGCCGTGCAGGAGCGCTACCGCTTTTTCTCGTTTGGCGATGCTATGTTCATTGCACGCAAGAAATAAGAAGATGATTTCATAGTGCTCAAAACCCCGCTGTATAAGCCATACAGCGGGGTTTTCCTGTTTATTCAGCCATACAAAAATTTGTGTTCTATCCCGTTCATAAACCGAATTGATACGATTTTTGAGTCCAAAACAACAATTTTTGATATGACACTTTGCACAAATTCTTTAATAACCGCCTTGTCCATCGACTGTATGAATTTGGAATAGTTTACATACCTTCGGTCGTTAAGCTTGTTTGCCATGATGAAGTAGGTCGCCTGCTTCACAAAATCATCATCTGAGATATTCCGCTTGCTCTCCGACTTTTCGATTTCAGCCAGGCGCTTATCTATCCGTGCAAGATTGTCCTGGATCTCCTGACGTTGAATGATATATTCCTTGTCAGAAATTGCCTTTTCATCATCTTCATACAGATATAGCTGTTGCAGTCGTTGAAGAGCACGCTCAGCCTTTCGCTTGTCAGACAGCAGCAAATCCTTTTCATCAGTTGCAGGTTTCTTGGTTTCATTTGACTTCAAAAGTGAAGGTGTAAACTCAACATCAGTAAACTTCTGCCGAAGCAGATCGTAAAGTTCAAGCAGTCCCTTTTGCTCAATTCCTGTCACTCCTGCAAGAGCTTCACCGCGAAGCAGTTTACTCTCCAGTGTATCCACTGAAGTTGATTTGCCAAAGCTGTTCTGAACCTTAATTATATTAGCAACATAGTTTAACACAAAAGGTCCCAGGTATGCGTCTGATACAGAAGAATTATCACAGTCAGAGAAACGCCGTCGCCGAGCACACAGGTAAACAGACGGAACGTATCCATTGCTTCGCATCTTGTCGCTGGTACTCTGATAAGTAGAACCACAAACACCGCAGGAAATAAGTCCAGCGAATATGTGTACATTCTTTCTCATATATGATTTTCCCCTGTCCATCTCCCAGCCACCGCGTTTCTGAGATGCAAGTTTCTCAAGCACGCGATCCTGCCTTGCTTTGTCGATGATTGCAGGGTGGTGATTTGGGTAAATTACCCAGTCCTCCTGCTTACGTTCAAAAGTGGGAGTTTTGTTTGCTCCGTTGCTCTCGCATAGGCGATTGTAGCGATATGCCCCGGTGTAAAATATGTTGTGAAGAAGCCGGGAAACTGTAACAGGTGTCCAGGCAATGCCGGATTTTGTAGTTATCCCTTCACTGTTCAGCTCCCTCGCTATAGCCAGCAGAGATGGGCAGGTTTCATACATAGTGAACATGCGCTCCACAACAGCAGCTTCAACCGGGTTAATCGTAAACTCTTTCGTTGTTTTGTCGTAGTCGTAACCGTAAGGGACCTTTCCACCATTCCACTGCCCTTTGTTAGCTCTTGATATCATGACAGATGAAACACGCTCAGAGGTCATCTTACGCTCCAGCTCCGCAAAGACAAGAATGATCTTCAGCATAGCTTCACCCATCGGGGTGTCTGTCTGAAACTGTTCATTCTTGCTTACGAAAGTAACGCCCAGCTTCTTCAGCTCGTTGTACATCTCGGAGAAGTCAATCAGATTTCTGCTGATGCGGTCGATCTTCCATACAAGCAAGTGAGAGAACTCCCGGTCACGCAACCTTGACATCATCTGCTGATATGCTGGTCTTTCAGTACTTTTAGCCGAATATCCAGCATCTTCAAATACCTCATACTTATCAATGTTCAGCACGTATTTAGCGTAGTTTATGAGATCCTCACGCTGCATAGGAAGGCTGTCCTTTTCAACCTGATAAGTTGTCGATACTCTGACATACAGAGCAACCTTTCTGAGAATATTGTGATCCGACACGTTCTCACCTCCTGAGTAGTAGTGACTTTGGGATCACCCTATGCTCTGACGTTCTTCCGGATCGTCGAGCAATTTCTTCTCTGATGCTGTCATGTACTTTGACAGTATCAGCCAGATGACCTCAATGTCGTCCGTGGAAGCACGCTCCAGACACTCCATCACCAGTGTCTGTTTTTTGGACAGGCTGTCCTTTTCGATGTAAGAGTCAACAATACCAAGAAGATAGTCGGCTGAAACACCTAAAGCCCTGCACAGTTCGATCAGGATATCGGTTGTCGGAAGGGCAACAATGCCTCTGGTGTATCTGGAGATAGAAGCTTCAGTAGTATTTGCTATTCTAGCCAGATCAGCGCCGTTAAGCCCTTTCATGTCCATTAATTTCCTTAATCTTTCGCTAAACTCGTAATATGCCATGCTTTACTCACCTCAAAGAATATTATATCATAAAAAAAGCTTCATTTGGAAACTTTTTTTTGAAAAACGCTATTTTTTTCTGACTTTTTGCTTGACAATTGCACGCTTGTAAGCTATAATATCAGTATAAACACTTAAATTACAGACTAGGAAGGAGTGATCAGCTAATGAATACGCTTGCGCTTAAAGGAAAAAGAGTGTCCCAGGGAAAGACACAGGCATACATGGGTAAGGTGATAGGAGTTCATACTTCCACCTATTCTGACAAGGAAAGAGGAAATGTTGCTTTCACAGATGAAGAAATTGCAGCAGCTTCAAATGACCTCAACCTTACGTTCAGCGAACTGAACGACATTTTTTTTGACGGCAACTTACAGTGCTGTAATAACAAGTAGAAACGTCAAAGCAGTTGCTCTTTCTTGTAACCATTATACAGCAAAGGAAGTGATTTTGAAATGGGAAGCGGATATGAGTTCAGCAATGACAATGTCTACTTTCGCAGCAGAAAGACAGCCGCGAAATACAACGACAAGCTATACAGCCGTGAAGGTGCGGCAGAATTGCTCGGCATATCATCGTCAACCCTCTCAGACTATGAGCTGGGACTTACAAAGACGATCCCACCCGATATGGTGGTCAAGATGGCTGACCTCTATAACTCGCCGGAACTCTGCAACAGGTATTGCAACCGGGAATGCCCCATAGGCTCACGGCTCAACATCTCAGATGAAGTTCCGTCGCTTGACCGCGTGGTACTCAGACTGCTGAACGTGCTCGATGTCGAAAGCATAAACGACATCAAGAAAAAGCTGCTTGCCATTGCCGAAGATGGAAAGATAACTTCCGATGAGATAGGGATGATGGAGGACATAGAGAAAAGGCTCGGCAAAGTATCGAAAGCAATATCAGAACTCATGACGATATGCAAGAAAGCCAAAGGAGGGTTGGACAATGGATCGTGAAGCCATCATGGAAATGCTCAGAGAATATGGTGTCAACTCCGAAGCCGACCTCTACAAAGCGATAAAGCATGTCAAGCCGATAGATATCGGAGTGTTCGTCACTCCGGTAGAAGAAAGCAGAGAACCTCTCAGCATGAGAGATATTATAATAAGTAAGGAGAATGAAGATGAGCGAGAACTCGAATGTGCTTCTGTTTGACGAAGCAAAGCACACCTACTCCTTGAACGGATATGTTCTACCGTCCGTGACGCAGATCATGAAGCCGCTGTCCAGTGCTGAGTACAAGGGCGTTGACGAAGAGGTGCTCATGAGAGCAGCTGAACGCGGAACAGCGGTGCATGAAGCCATTGAGTACAAGATCAAGTATGACTTTGATGACTGCCCCGCTGAGTACGAAGAATACTACAAGGCTTTTCTGAAATTCGCGCAGGATTACAATCCGAAATGGATAAGCTCTGAAATGCGTACATATCACCGCCAGCTCATGTATGCCGGGACAGTAGACCTGATATGTGAGATCGGCGGCGAGAAAGTGCTTGTGGACTTCAAGACCTCATCAAAGATCAACCACATGCTGACCGGAGTACAGCTTGAAGCATATGCCCAGGCACTCAGCAGCTATGGTGTAGATGTAGATTACAAAGCTATATTGCACCTCAAGAAAGACGGCAAGTACAGTTTTGAGCGCTATGAAAAGAACGACAGCGAAAGCTGGAACTGTTTCGGCGCGCTCCTGACTGTTGAGCAATACATCAAGAAACATCAGTAAAACACAGGAGGACATCAAGATGGAAGAAAAAGTAGTAGCAGTAGTAGAGCAGAAGCCGGTTTCCCCCGCTCCTGCCGAAGAAGAAAAGGCGTTAAGCCAGTCGGTGTCAGAAGTCGAGCAGATGGCGTCTGCAATCATCATCAACTCAGAAGCCGATTACAAGAAAGCCGCAGAGTTCGGCAGAATGCTGAAACAGAGAAACGCACAGGTCACTGAGTTCTTTGCTCCCATGAAGAAAGCGGCTCACGAAGCGCACAAGAACATCTGCGACAGAGAAAAGGCAATGCTGGATCCTCTCAAAAAGGCAGAAGCAACCGTCAAAAGCATCATGGGAAACTGGGTGATGGAACAGGAACGTATCCGCCGCGCCGAGGAAGAGCGCCTCAGAAAGCAGGCGGAGGAAGAAGCTGCGCGGAAGCTTGAAGAAGCTATAAAGCTCGAAGAACAGGGCAAATCGAAGGAAGCGGAAGCTGCGGCTTCAACCGCGGCTGTCATTGACACAGTTGCCAAGAATATAGCTGTCGTAGCCGACAAGCCCAAGGCTGACGGCGTATCTACCACCACTGACTGGGAGATAACCAGCATAGACAGCAGCATAGTGCCCTGCACTATCGGCGGAATAAACATCAGACCTGTTGACGAAGCGGCAGTAAAGCGCCTGATCAAAGCGTCGAACGGAACCATTGAGATACCTGGCGTCAAGTTCAAGGCTGTAACCAGAATGACGTTCCGGAGGTGACAGTAATGGGAAATGACAACGAGATCATCAAGTACTCCACATCGCTTGGCGAGGTCGAGCTTTCCCCGGAAGTGGTTCAGAACTACCTTGTCAGAGGCGGGGCGCAGCTGACACCGCAGGAAATGAAACTCGGACTTGAACTCTGCAAGTTCCAGAAGCTGAACCCGTTCACCGGAGAGGTGTATTTCATCAAGTTCGGCAACGACTTCCAGCTGGTAGTCGGGTATGAAGCCTACAAGCGCCGTGCCGAAGAAAATCCCGAGTACCTGAACCGCAAGTCCGGAATAGTGGTTCTGCGCGGAAATGAGGTAGTCCAGAAAGAGGGCACCTGCCTTTACCCGTCAGAAGAACTTATCGGCGGCTGGTGCCGCGTGTACCGCATAAGGAATGGAGAGAAGTTTGAGATCTACAAGGAAGTAAGCCTTGCAGAGTACCAGAAGATGAAAGACGGGAGACCCTGCTCCAACTGGGCGACGAAGCCCTGCACCATGATTGAAAAAGTCGCGGTTTCCCAGGCGCTGAGAGCTGCGTTTCCGAAAGACTATGAAGGGCTGTATGTTCCTGAGGAATTCCACAGCACCACCGATGAACAGCAGCCGTTCGGCGCTGAAAGCGGAGTTGTGATTGAGCAGACAACCGAGTCTGACTTGATCACCGCAGAACAGCGTCAGCAGATGTTTGAATATGCTCATTCCGTTTTGGGTAAGGAAAAAGGAAATGACATGATCAAGTCTGTCATGACCGAGCACGGGGTCGAGTCAACAGCCAATATGCCGGTACAGGTCTTTGAAGAAGTAATGGACAGGCTTCGCGAAGAAAACTCTAAACAGTGAGGTTGACCCCATGTTGTATCATGCTTTGATATAGAAAGAAAGGAGGCAATAGTGTGGCTAGACCCCGTTCTGATAAGCTGTTCTATTTTCCGCTTGATGTGACCTTCTTTTCAGACAACAAGATCAAAGCCCTTCGTGTAAATAAAGGAGCTGGAGGCATAGTAGTATACATCTATTGCCTGTGCCAGATTTATGGTGACAGATACTATGCCCTTGTCGATGACAATTTCATTGACTGCGCTGTAGCCGATTTAGGAATTGATGCTGACGCCATAAAAGATATCCTTGATTTCTGCTGCCAAAGGGGATTGTTTGATAAAGGGCTGTATGAAAGTTCATCAATCCTGACCGGGAAATCAGTTCAGTTAAGGTTCCAGGAAGCCCACAAAGGGGCAAAGAGAAATTTCCTGGTTGATGATAAGATATGGCTTCTTTCCAGTAAAGAAACCTTAGATTTTATCAAAGGAGATTCCACTGAAACGTCGTCAGAAAAAAACGAAGTTTCCCACGAACCAGCAAAGCAAGCCAATAATCCGGAACCAGAAAAAATAATGCGTGACTCTCTGGTTAGGAAGTATGGTGAAAAAGAAATCCTGAGGCGTGAACAGAAATACAGAGGCTGGCAGAAGAAGAACGGTATATCCGGTGATATATCGTACTCTGCAATAGCCAAGTTCCTGGTTGATGACAAAACGCCGGAAGTCAGCAGCAACAGCAGCATAAATTCTGATGAAGTGATGGAAGAACTCAGGAAACAGTACTCAGACGAAGGTGGCAGCTTATGATAATAAAGTTCACAGTCCCAGGCGAACCCTGCGGGAAAGGCAGACCGCGCTTTTCACGGCATGGCAATACAGTAGTCACCATGACACCGACCAGGACAGCGGAATATGAAAAGCTTGTGAAGCTCTCATACATATCCGGAACGAAGCGCTATTGCTTTCCTAAGGGCGTTCCCCTGCGAATAAAAATCACGGCACACTATCTTATACCCCAAAGCGCAACAAAGGCAAACAAGGCGCTCATGGAAGCAAATAAGATGAAGCCTGTAAAAGTCCCGGACTGGGACAACATCGGAAAGATCATCTGTGACAGCCTCAACGGACTTGCGTATCACGATGACGCGCAGGTCGTTGAGGGCACAGTGATCAAACGTTACGCCAGCGGCACAGAGCCTATGGTAGAAGTGGAAATATCGGAGGTATCAGATGATTGACCCGAACGAAGAAAAGCGAAAGTTTCTTGAAATGTACAGCCAGATCAAAAGGGACGGCTCAGCAGAAATGATGAAATGGCTTGAAAAGAGCGATTTCTTCACTGCGCCTGCGTCAACGCGCTTTCACGGAAGCTGTCCCGGAGGACTTGTAGCACACAGCAACAATGTGTGCAGACGGCTCATGGCGGAGATGGCTAAGCTCTCAGACAACATCGAAAGCATTGTACTTGTATCGCTTCTGCATGATGTATGCAAGGCGAATTTCTACAAGGCAGGAACCAGGAATGTCAAGAACCCCGAAACCGGGATATGGGAAGCTGTTCCCTCTTACTCAATAGAGGACAAGTTCCCGATGGGACACGGCGAGAAATCCGTGTTCATCATCAACCAGTTCATGAAACTCACTGTTGAAGAAGCCCTGGCGATCAGGTGGCACATGGGTGGTTTTGACGAAGCGGTGAAAGGCGGCAGCTATTCCATGGGGAATGCCTATGAAATGTACCCGCTGGCGCTGCTCCTCCATGTGGCAGACATGAAAGCAACCTACCTTGACGAGAAAGAGGTGAAGTAAATGAACACAGTAACCTATGTAGGGAACATAAGCTCTGACCTTGAACTGAAAAGCACACAGTCCGGTAAGTCAGTGCTCAGCTTTTCGGTAGCCGTTCGACGTCCGTATGCAAAGGACACGACGGACTTCTTCCGCTGCACGGCATGGCAGCAGACAGCCGAACTCATTGCAAAGCACTTTGAAAAGGGCGACTACATCGCAGTCAGCGGCTACAACACGACAAGAACCTACGAAAAGGAAATCAGCGGTCAGACCGTCAAGATAACTGCTGTAGAACTTCAGGTTGACAGAATAAGCTTCTGCGGATCCAGAAAAAGCAGTCAACCAAGCCAACCCCAGCAGAGCACTCAATCCAATACTCAACCGCAGAATCCCTATGGATCCTACCAGCAGCACCCCACAACTGGTTCTTTTGAACCTCCTGCCGTTACCGATGACGATTACCCGTTCTGACAAATAATACACACAAGTCCTGCAATTGAGGCATTTCGCCTACAATGAACAAAAGGACAGGATCCCATATAACTACATCAAAACAGAAACCGGCTCTCTAAGGCGCATTTATGAACCTCTAAGAATGAAATGTCCGCTTGCAGGAA
>Ga0129310_1001807_pt1 | contig 17555 bp, 14 predicted proteins | sample Go1ome_2_FD_94433 | JGI IMG/M metagenome (GOLD analysis project Ga0129310, IMG submission 94433) | Western lowland gorrila individual fecal microbial communities from Wisconsin, USA - Go1022A metagenome | ecosystem: Host-associated > Mammals > Digestive system > Large intestine > Fecal | place...
CGAAAACCTTCCGGGAGAAGGAGATACTGCCGACATCTTCCGGCGGAGAAGGAGAGAATGATATCCGGCTCCGCCCTGCGAAAACAAAACCACAGTATCTCCTTCTCCATCCAGCGATGCCAACCCCCCGGGACGAAAGACTCATATACACACCCCACCACCCCGTCCGCTGGCCGTTCCGGCGGCGTCCTCACCTGCTTAACTAAATCTTTACCGTTTCTGTGCATTGCGGAGCGTGCAGGTTATCGTTGCGCCGCGCACTGCCGGAAAATCCGTTCCGCCTCTTCATACATATAGAGAGTTCCCAGGGCAATCAGAGGTTTTCCCTCTCTCATGCTGTCCTTTAAGGCACACTCCGCCGCATCCCGAAGCGTATCAAATGCTTCGGCTTTCCGGACGCCGTGCTTTCTGAAGCAGTCCGCCAGCCGTTCTGCCGGAAGCGCTCTGGGGTTGGCCGGTGTAACGGTGTAGACCGCATTCGTATAGGGTTTCAGCAGCTCGATCATCGCATCATATTCCTTATCCGCCATAACACCCATAAAAATATTAACCTTCTGTCCGTCAAAATACGTTCGGATACTGTCTACGGCCACTGTAATTCCTGCCATATTATGCGCCCCGTCATAGATTGTCAGCGGTTCTTTTATAATTGTTTCAAATCGGGCCGGCCATGATACTGACTGCATGCCCGACCTGACTGCATCGCCGCTGATGGCCAGTCCCCTTTCCTTCAATACGGAAATAACAGTCAGTGCAACAGCCCCGTTGGATGGCTGGTACAGGCCCGGGAGGGATAGTCTGATATCCCTGTACTCCTTGAAATCAAAAGTACATCCCCCCAGATCCGTCCGTACATTTTCCAATGCGTTATAATCTACCATTGTCAGCTTTGCTTTTCGGGCTTTTGCCTGTTCTTCTATAACCTGCCTTGCATTTTCTCTGGCTCCGCCAAATATAACGGGACAGCCCTGTTTAATCACTCCGGCTTTTTCAAAGGCTATCTTTTCTATGGTGTCGCCCAAAAATCCCATGTGATCCAGCTCCACATTTACAATTACGGAAGCCAGAGTCTCTTTCATCGTATTGGTAGCGTCAAGTCTGGCGCCCATACCGGTCTCACATATTACCACATCGCATTTCTTTTGATGAAAGACTTTCATGGCTGCCGCAGAGAGAATCTCAAATTCAGTCGGCCTGTCCTCCATCGCATCCGCCAGAGGGCGGATAAAATTAATAATATCACAAAAGCTTTCATCACTGATTGGTTGTTTATCCAGGCGGATACACTCATTCATCTTTCTGATGTAGGGAGAGGTAAAAAGTCCCGTCTTATATCCCGCTGCTCCGAGAATGGATTCCAGTATCGTACAGACGGAGCCTTTCCCGTTGGTTCCCGTCACGTGAATAATCTTCAGTTCATTCTGAGGATCGCCAAGAAGGGCAAGCAGCCTGCTCACCCTCTCAAGTCCCGGCCTGCTGCCGGGAGAAACTCCTTCTTTTATATATGTTACTGCTTCTTCGTATTTCATCTGTCTTTCATCCTTTCCAGCTGTCTGCCAAAAGCTTTATTGCGCAGCAGAAGGTAGATGATATATCCTTCCGCACAGCCGATCACGATGTACAGCGGCACTCTCAGCGCCACCATCTGCAGCGGATATCCGAAATAGATACGCAGGCCAATGGATTTGATAATCATGGAACCTATCACATGGGCTGCGCCCACGGATGCCGCCAGTCTCAGCTTCGGCTTCGTACGGAAACAGTTCTTGTACACCAGTCCGGAAATAAAGCCCACGGACGCCGCTCCTGCCGTAATAATCGGATTAATCGCGTATCCGACAAGCAGGCAGCCGATAAGATCCGCGCAGGCCCCCACCGTAAGACCGGCAAGCGGTCCAAAAAAGATTCCGGCCATCAATACCGTCAGGTTTTCGAAACTGATTCGGAACGGTCCCGCCGTAAATGACAGCTGCTTGCCCAAAACAATACTGAGCGCAATAAACAAAGCCATCATAATCAATACCTGGATGCTCCCAAAAGAAGATCTCGTTCCTGTTTTCGCTGTTTGTCTTTCTGCAGACATAAAAAATACCTCCTTTTAACCTTGCCCATATAGCAAGTAAAGAAGGCTGTTTCCTCACAGTCTCTGTTCCATTGCCGTATGAAGCAGGATGCAGAATACGAACCGCAAGCCTGGGCTTTTCGCTCAGCCGGCAACTCCCCGTCCGGCCAATACTTAACGCTCGTATCCTTACTCTTCAGATGTCATTATTATATCTCTGATTGCATGTACAGTCTATTGAAAATATACTGAATCGGAAGGTTTTTTCTTCATTTTGTAAAGTATTTTGTATATATTCCGACAAAAAAGTCTCCGTCTGAACTGTTGCCAGGCGTGAGACATTTACAGCAAAATTTACCGGCCCCCATTGACGGCGGTAAACCAGTTAAGTATAATAATTAGAATAGATAAAACAGGAATCAAACTTCAAATAAATTAAAAGATAAGGAGACGAATCATTATGGCAATCTACATGAACGAACCATCCCGTACTTTCGGCGAATACCTGCTGATTCCGGGATACTCATCCACGAAATGCATTCCGGCTAATGTCAGCCTGAAAACTCCGCTGGTAAAGTACGCACAGGGAGAGGAGCCCTCTTTAAGTTTAAATATTCCCATGACCTCCGCTATCATGCAGTCCGTATCCGACGACAACATGGCCATTGCACTGGCAAGAGAAGGAGGTCTTTCCTTTATATTCGGTTCGCAGTCCATTGAAAGCCAGGCCCAGATGGTATCACGCGTTAAAAATTACAGGGCAGGTTTTGTCATCAGCGATTCCAATATTACACCGGAAAATACTCTGGCCGATATTCTGGAGCTGAAAGAGAGGACAGGCCATTCCACCGTAGCCGTCACTTCCGACGGAACGTCCATGGGCAAGCTTCTCGGTATTGTTACAAGCAGGGACTACAGGGTCAGCAGAATGACGCTCGATACAAAGGTAGCCGATTTTATGACCAGCTTCGAGCATTTAATCTGTGCCGATGAAAGCACTACATTAAAAGAGGCCAATGATATAATCTGGGAGCATAAGCTGAACAGCCTGCCGATTATCGACAAAGAGCAGCGTCTTGTCTCCATGGTATTCCGCAAAGATTACAATTCTCACAAAACCAATGAGAATGAACTCATTGATTCCTCCAAACGCTATATGGTGGGGGCCGGAATTAATACCAGGGATTACGCAGAGCGGATCCCCGCCCTCTTAGAAGCAGGCGCCGACGTTCTCTGCATTGACAGCTCCGAGGGATTTTCCGAATGGCAGAAGATTGTTCTCGACTATGTCCGGGAAAATTATGGTGACACCGTGAAAGTCGGAGCAGGCAATGTCGTAGACAGCGAAGGATTCCGTTTCCTTGCCGAAGCAGGCGCCGACTTTGTGAAAGTCGGTATCGGCGGCGGCGCCATCTGTATTACAAGAGAACAGAAAGGTATCGGCCGCGGACAGGCTACGGCCCTGATAGAGGTTGCCAAGGCCAGGGATGAGTATTACAGGGAAACAGGCGTTTATGTGCCGATTTGTTCGGACGGCGGCATTGTCCATGACTACCATATCACGCTGGCCCTTGCAATGGGCGCGGATTTCCTGATGCTGGGCAGATATTTTGCAAGGTTTGATGAAAGTCCGACTAAGAAGGTAAATATAAACGGAAGCTATATGAAGGAATATTGGGGTGAGGGCAGCGCAAGAGCCAGAAACTGGCAGAGATATGATCTCGGCGGCGATGCAAAGCTTTCTTTCGAAGAGGGAGTGGATTCCCTTGTGCCTTATGCCGGTAGCCTGAAGGATAATGTGGGCCTTTCCTTAAGCAAGGTACGTTCCACTATGTGTAACTGCGGCTGTCTGACCATACCGGAGCTTCAGAAGAATGCAAAAATGACATTAATATCCTCCACAAGTATTGTAGAGGGCGGCGCACATGATGTAATGCTGAAAGACAGCAGACAGATTATGTAAGCTTATACGATAACCTGCACGCTCAGCGCACAGGTCACTGTAATTAATATAAAAGGGCCGGTGCCGCGCAGAAAGCTTTCATTATCTGCGCGGCACCGGCCCTTTCAGATATCGGCCGGAATTTCTCTTCAGGGCGTCAACGCCGCTTTTGTGTGGGGGCGGCTTCCCGCTTATCTCACCAGACGTTCCACATCCAGAAGGCCCCAGCCCTGCTGGTTATGAGGCAGCCCCAAATCCACCGCCCGCTCCCTGAGATGCAGCTTCACATCCTTATTACTCATCCATGGATATTTTTCCAGCAAAAGTGCAATCGCCCCTGAGACCAGAGGCGTAGACATGGATGTACCGCTTTTTACCGTATAACCGTTCTGTCTGTTGGCACAGCTTATAATACTGGAGCCGGGAGCCACAATATCAGGCTTGCATACGCAGGCGCTGGTGGGCCCCCGGCCAGAGTAATCTATCATGCGGCTTCCCGCCACATCCACTTCCTTATAATCGTCGGAACAACCTACCGTAATGACTTTACGGCTGATTCCGGGTGTTGTGATGGTATGCTGGCCCGGACCATTGTTGCCGGCTGCCACTACCACCACAAAACCTGCATCCCAAGCGGCATCAACTCCCCTTACCAGCGCTGAATCTTCGCTCATCCCCTTTTTGCTGAATGAACCTACAGATATGTTGATAATTCTGATTCCATATTCCTGTTTGTGTCTTTCAACCCATTTAAGCCCCGACAGCACATCGGAGGCAAAGCCATTTCCTTTCTGATCCAGCACTTTTACGCTGATTAGGCTGCACTCCGGTGCAACACCCTGATATCTCCCATCGGAAGAAAGGCCTTTTCCTCCGATTATCCCGGATATATGAGTGCCGTGTCCGTTGTCGTCATAAGGCAGAAACCTTCTCTTAAGCATATCGTTAAATACGACGATTCTATTTTCAAAGTCCCTGTGAGGAAATATTCCCGTATCGAGGACTGCAACACCTACGCCTTTTCCTGTCAGGCCCAGACGGTATGCCCCGTCGCAGTGAATCCATTTTTTTGCCTGATCCACAAAAACGCCCTGCTTTCTGTATTCTTTACTTTAGGATATTCCGATAGGACGGTTTATGGTATCAAAAGAATGCAGTAAAAATTTTCAGCAGAAGGAACCTTAACCGGAACAGGGCCAGACAACGGTCTGATATCCCGGGAAGAAACCAGTTCGTGCGCTCCTGCACGGAGCGGTTTATTTAACCGGATAAATTTCCTGTTTGACGATAACCTGCACACTCCGCACACAGGTCACCGCCTTCAATAAAAAACGGCTGCATTGGGACAGGCGGTTTACATTCCCTCTGTCCTCAATTCAGCCATTCTCTTTTAACGCTTTATTTCCCTTATTCCTTATATATTTTTTTACTTTGGAAAACTATAATAAACTCCCTTATTGCTGAGTCCGCCTCTGAACCGGGCCAGTTCACTGACGGTCACCAATTGATATCCCCGTTCGGTCAGCGCCGGAATCAGTGTCACGGCAGCATCCCCGGAAGCCGTATAAAGCTCATGCATCAGAACAATATCCCCGTCCTTTACGCTCCCCAGCACTTTCTGTACCGACGAGGCGGCATTTCTCGTCTTCCAGTCCAGTGTGTCTATGTTCCACATGATGATCGGCTGGTTAATATTAGCCAGAACCGTATTGTTTTTATTGCCTCCCGGAAGTCTGACCAGCGCGGGAGCTTCGCCTGTCACCGCGGCCACGGTCTGGTTACAGCGGTCAATCTGGCTGCGGATCTGGGCTGCGTTCAGCTTATTCAGATATTTATGTTCATATGTATGGTTGCCAATTTCATGGCCATTGTTATGCATTCTCTTTATCTCAGCCTGATAAGACGGTACCCTGCTGCCTACCACAAAGAAGGTGGCCCTGCCGTTATGCTGCTCCAGGCTGTCCATAATCCTGTTTCCCACCGGCGCATAAGGACCATCGTCAAATGTCAACGCCACCATAGGTTTGGTGGGATCGATGTAGCGTCCTCCGCTGGCTATCATTCCTTCCGCCGGCTGTTCTGGCTGTACCGGCTGCTGCTCCGGCTGGGTTGTCTGCTCCGGCTGGCTTGTCTGCTCCGGCTGCTCTGGCTGCTGTTCCGGCTGGCTTGTCTGCTCCGGCTGCTGTTCCGGCTGGCTTGTCTGCTCCGGCTGCGCTGGCTGCTGCTCCGGCCCGGCCCCCGGCCCTTTCGCCTCTTCCCTGCTGTTCTCCGCAATCGCTGTATCGGACGCCGGACCGGAAGGCCCGTCCGCATAAGCTGCAGGCGCTGACGCAATCATAAAAGCCGCTGCCAGCAACATGGCTGCCCATCTTTTTCTTGTCATTCTGTTCAATTTAATCATCTTCTCTCCTCAGATAAATCTTTACTATATTACATATTATTGTATCACAGGCCCACGGTCAAAGGAACCCCGGTTTGCAGGAAATAAAGTATTTTTCCTGCCATTCGCCGGTAAAAATGGCATTATCATGAAAAACGTGATTATCTATTAATATTTTTAATAAATAAAGTCTATTGTCCAATCCCCCTAATATATGCTATGATGAAAATGACGCTTTTATTCTTAAAATAAATATAAAATGAACTTACCAAATATCGAAAGGAAGTTAAAAATGGGTGGATTTTTCGGTGTTGCATCTAAGACAAACTGTACGATGGATCTGTTTTTCGGCGTAGATTACCATTCTCATCTGGGAACAAGAAGAGGCGGTATGGCCGTCTATGGTCCTGGCGGCTTTAACCGTTCTATTCATAATATCGAGAACTCTCCGTTCCGTACAAAATTCGAACGCGACGTGGATGAACTTCAAGGCAATATGGGCATCGCCTGCATTTCCGACATGGAACCCCAGCCTCTTCTGATTCAGTCACATCTGGGAAGCTATGCCATCACGACGGTTGGTAAAATTGCCAATCAGGAAGATCTGATTCGGGAAGCCTATGAAAAAGGCCACATTCATTTTCTGGAAATGAGCGGCGGCAAGATCAATGCGACCGAGCTGGTTGCCGCGATTATCAATCAGGCCGAGTCGATCGTGGACGGCCTTCTGCTGGCCCAGGAGAAAATCATAGGCTCCATGACCATCCTGCTTCTTACTCCGGAGGGCATTTACATTTCCCGTGACAGAAAAGGACGTACCCCAGCCGTCATCGGCAGAAAAGAAGGGGCTTTCTGTGTCTCTTTCGAAAGTTTTGCTTACATTAATCTTGGCTTTACTGATTACCGTGAACTTGGCCCGGGCGAGATTGTCCTGATGAAACCGGAAGGGATAGAAATTTTAAGCCCGGCACGGGAAGAGATGAAAATCTGCTCCTTCCTCTGGGTTTATTATGGATATCCGACATCCTCCTATGAAGGTATTAATGTCGAGGAAATGCGCTATAACTGCGGACGTATGCTGGCAAAACGCGATCATGCCCAGGCCGATCTGGTGGCTGGTATCCCCGATTCCGGTATTGCGCATGCTATCGGTTATGCCAACGAATCCGGCATTCCATTTTCACGCCCTTTCATTAAGTACACCCCAACCTGGCCGCGTTCCTTTATGCCGACCAGCCAGAACCAGAGAAGTCTGATCGCCCGGATGAAACTGATACCGGTAGACTCACTAATCCGCGGCAAGAGCCTCCTTCTCATCGACGACTCCATTGTACGCGGCACACAGTTGAGCGAAACGACGGAATTCCTGTATCAGAGCGGCGCAAAGGAAGTGCATATCCGCCCTGCATGCCCGCCGCTTTTATTCGGATGTAAATACCTCAATTTCTCCCGTTCCAATTCCGATCTGGATCTGATAACAAGAAGAATTATTCGGGACCGTGAAGGAGATAATGTATCTGATGAAATTCTGGCCGACTATGCTAATCCGGACAGCCAGAACTACAAGGATATGGTGGAAGAAATCAGAAAAAGACTCAATTTCACTACGCTTCAATTCCACAGGCTTGACGATCTGGTTGAATCAATCGGAATTTCCCCCTGCAAGCTGTGTACCTATTGCTGGAGCGGAAAAGAGTAATCGAAATAAACAGGCGGGGGATTACTGAAACCTAATTGGAGATTTAACTGAGGTTTGGAGGACGCGTCCGGAACGGACCATGTCCGGTGTGGTGAGGGGGATGGCTGAGTGTTCCGTCCCCGTGGGAGGTTGTCGTGGATGGGGAATCCGGCCGGAATGAATTGCTGCGGGGACCGTTTGCACTCTTTGGAGTGCGCATCAGTGCTAAGCTCGTGAGGGACCTCGCTAAGCACCGGCGGAGTCTTTCGTCCCGGCGAAAACCTGACCTTGGGGCGGAGGGGAAGATAAAGTCTGCGGATGCCGTTGAAATTCATCGCTGTTTAGCGAGGTCCTGTCGAGCTTAGCAGCGCGATGCATTTCACAGAGCGGGAGTGTGCTCCGCAGACTTTATCTTCGCCCGCAGCCCCACACCACCACAATCCTCCCCCCGGGATGAAAGACTCATATACACCCCCCACCACCCCGTCCGCTGGCCGTACCGGCGGCGTCCTCACCTGCTTAACTATCATATAGGTTGACAAATACCTTCGCTTCCGCTACAATAAGAGTGAAAAATAAAACGATTCTTTTATTTATCGGGACTCCTGCCCGGATGTTCCCTTCGTAAATAAGAGCCATGAATCTTTACAGGATGCATGGGTCTTTTTTATTTTCAGGAATTTTGGTGGTGCAAACAGCAACAATTTTCCTGCGGATAGAAAAGCCACGCACAGATGCATATTGCAAATACCTGGAGGATTGATGCTATGAATTTTTATAAGACTTTGGATTTGATTATGAGACAGGATATCGGAGGACGCGGGCTGCTCCCCTCACTCCCGGCTTCACCGCTGGCTGAAACGGCCGCGGCGCTCTCCGGTGCGAAAAGAGCCGTCCTGCTGACGGGATTTCCGGTCCGCCTGGCTAATGGAAGCTTTATCGGTGAAACGGACGGCCCGTCCGGAACGGCAGCCGCAGCCGCGGCTCTGAACGGAATTGGCTGCCATACCGCCGTTGTTACAGATTCTGCTTCTTACCCGCTTTTAAAGGAGGCTTTGCGTTGGATGGCTCCCCAGACCTCCCTCGTGCTGCTTCCAAAAAACGATACCGCTGCCTTTATCCGGAATTTTCTCAGTGATTTCAGACCGACTCATTTCATCAGCCTGGAACGCCCCGGAAAAGCGGCGGACGGCCATTACCACAATATGCGCGGTGAAATTATCGACGATATGATCGCGGATTCCTCCCCCTTCTTATCCGAAGCCAAAAAGCTTGGCGCAGTAACCATTTCCATCGGAGACGGGGGCAATGAGATGGGAATGGGCGCTTTTTACAGGCAAATTACCGCAAATGTTCCATGCGGCGCTGAAATTTGTGCCTGTGAATCGGCCGATATTGCGTTGGCCAGCGGTGTGTCCAACTGGTGGGGATGGGGGCTGGCTTCTCTTCTATCTGTTGAAACGGGGCGTTTTCTTCTTCCGTCGGAAGAGAAAGAAACCGAGCTTTTGCGCCGTGTTGTTGATGCCGGAGGCGTGGACGGATGTACCAGGGAAAGAACAATGACCGTAGACCACCTGGCTCTGGATATCCATCTCTCCGTTCTGTGCGCCGTTACAGAGCTGACAAAAAGAACCATGGGGGAAACGATTCCTGAACCGTTCCTCTTTATCACCTGCACCGGACATGCGGGACGCCGTCTTTCTTCGCCGCCGCTTCTATCGTATGCATTGCCAGAACCGAAGCAGTGACTGAGCCGACACCGCCCGGAACAGGGTTTACGTTGATTCCAACGTCGAGGACCGTCTGGCCAGGTTTTACCATTTTCCCGGTGACAAGGCAAGACTTCAGGGTGCGGTCAGACAGACCGCACCCTGAAGTCTTGCTATATCTTTACCAGATCCCGTACTCCTCCGCTTTAGCCTGAAGCTCTTCGCGGAAATCAGGATGTGCAACGGCAATCAGGGCCCTGGCTCTCTGCCCCACATTCAGTCCGCGCAGCCATGCAATTCCGTACTCGGTGACAACATAATCCGTATCATTCCTGGAGGTGGTGACAACGGCTCCCTCATGGAGGAAGGGAACGATTTTGGATCGAAGCACCTCATTGCCTTCCTCATCCTTCGCCTTATAGGTGGAGTGCATGGCAATAATGGATTTGCCGCCTTTCGACATCTGGGCTCCCTGTACGGTCTCCGACTGGCCGCCGGTACCGGACCACTGGTCGTAACCGACCGTCTCAGACGCACACTGGCCTGTAAGATCAATCTCCAGAGTGGCGTTAACCGAGACAAACTTATTGTTCCGCCCAATGGTATACGGATCATTTGTAAACGTACAGGATTTGAACAGTACAGCCGGATTGTTGTCAATGTAATCATAGAGCCGCTGGCTTCCCATCGTAAAGGAGCAGACAGAGTACCCGTCCAGCAGGCCTTTGCAGGAATTATCTACTGCTCCGCATTCAATCAGATCTACCATTGTTTCTGTAAACATTTCCGTATGGATTCCCAGGTGTTTCTTATTTTTCAGCTCCGCGGCCACTGCATTCGGAATATTTCCGATACCGAGCTGAATCGTGGAACCATCTTCCACCAGGGAGGCTACATATTTTCCGATTGCAGCGTCTACCTCCGTATACGGGGCCAGCCTGCTCACCGGAATCGGGCGGTTTGACTCTACAAGGGCGTCAACTTCCGATATATGTACCTGGGTATCCCCGAATGTCCTGGGGAAATTAGGATTCACCTCCAAAATCGTAAGCGCTCCATAGTTGATTAAATCCCTCTCGTAAATAGCGCTGACCGACAGGGACATATAGCCATGCTCATCCATCGGTGAGACGGTTGCCAGCACTACCGGCCTGCGCCCCTCATATTCCAGACGGCTCAGCGCCTTGCGCAAAACTGAGGTGGAGCTTTGTGGCACTGCACTGACCAGTTTTCTCTTATGGGCATCGCGCAGCCCCGGGCTGAAAAACCAGCCGTTGTGTGACATGACGCCCTGCATTTCAGGATCTTTAAATGCTTCATAATATTGTAACGGCAGACAGGTGTTAAGAGTCGTATTCTTCACCCCTGTACATTTCAAATGACCGAGATGAGACAGAATTTCTGCCGGTTCTCCGGCTGCCTGCGCGGAAAACATATAGTCTCCGTCTTTTATCAGTTCCAGCGCCTCATCGGCTGTCATCAATTTTTCACTATATATTTCTTTTAAATTTTTCATTTTCGACTCCTTTTCTATATAAAATATTTTCTCACTGAGCTGCCATATCCAGCCCTGCTAACTGCATTTAAGTTTTGCATTTACTTTTTCGGATTTTCCGCCTTTTCCTGTCTCCGGCAGCAGGAAGGAGCCCAGGAAGAAAGTCACGCTCATAATCAATGCGAAGTTTAGTCCCATTCCATATCCGAAGCGGTCTATAATAAAGCCAATGATAAAGTATGCGGCCGTTTCAATAATATAGGACAACGCCCAGAAGAGGCCCATTATCGTCGTAAGCTTTGAAGGAGTCATCCCCGGCAGCTCCTGCGGTACCATCATCAGGGAACTGACCGGCAGGAACATAAACATCCCGATAAGAAACGCCGCCGCTGCCGAGAGCAGGCTGCTGTCCGTCCTTAACATCAGCAGGCCGAACAGAGTCATGGCAAGGCCGGAATAACGGATTACTGGAAGGCGTTTAAAATATACCTTACCCAACGCGATTGCAAGGATGGAACCGATGATTCCGCCGATGGCAACGAGGGTGCCAAGCGCCTTGCTGCTGATTGCTGTAACTCCCGATATAGGGAAAATATTCAGCATAACGATATAAAAAGTCAACAATCCCGAATAGGTAAAAGGCAGAATCCAGTTGATTTTTTCTTTCATGGCCTCCTTTATCGTATAGGGAGCCTGCCCTGTTCCCGTGCTGCGGTTCAATTCAAAATCCTGTCCGAACAGCGGCCATAAAAGCCATAAAAGCGCGCTTACCGCTGCAAAAAATCCCATACTGTACTGCCAGGTTTTAAGCCATATAATAACCGGCCCAACTATCACCATAGCAACAATACCACCGAAATTGTACGCTGCGCCGTTCAATGCATTGACGGTAAGTCGTTTTTTAGACTCAAAGTAATGAATGACGACGGGACTGAAGTATACTACGTACAGCGCTCCGCCGAATCCCATAATAAATCTTCCGAGAATAAACAGCCAGTACTGGGGGGCAAATATTGCAAGTGTGCTTCCCAGTACAATCAGCCCGGAACCAAGGCCGATTGCCTTTTTCGGGTAGAGACGGTTTAAGATGCCGGCGGCCATAAAGTTGCCGATAATCTTTGCCAGCGTAATCGCATTAGAGATAAAGGTCGCCGACGCGAAGGTTTTAAGGTTAAAATGCTCCATAATCTGTGGTGTCAATGTACTCCCCGCAATCCAGTTAACGGCAAAAAATGCATATGTAAAAAACATTACAAACTCAATCATGACTGCTCTCGATGAAGAAACTTTCATCTCCTGATTCCCCATAATTCACAATTCCTTTCTTCTTTTCAAAGACGATTAAAGCGCTATAATCTGTTTTATCTGCTGCACCGCATGGCCACTGCGGCTTTGTGGTTTGATTATAGCATGGCTTTTTATAAATGAAAAATAGCCTTTCTTCATGTGGGATGAATTGAATTCATGGAAGCCGGGAATCCTCCGGGAACCTTTTAACCGCCTTAAACGATAACCGGCACGCTCCGCGCACAGGACACCGTCTTCAGCAAAAAGCGCCCGTCCGGCGTAAAACCGGCGGGCACTTTCTTTTCCTAATTATTCTTCCTACTTCCTCTTTCCTCTTCCTGCTGCTTTTCCAGCTATTCCGACAGCGCTGCATGGTATTCCCGTGCTTTTTCCCCGGCCATGCTGACAATTTCCGTGATTTGTCCGTTGGAATCTCTTACGACGGACAGATTTACCGTTCCGCCTTCGTCAAACCAGAATGTTTCAAAGGAGTTGCCGGAAAGCTTATCGATAAATAATTTCACTCGCTGCCCCTGATACTGTAATATATCGCGGTCCTGCAGTCTGCGTTCCTCCCACCGGGTTTAAGTCGCCGGCGAAGAAATCAGAACGGTATTCCTGTGCCTTACTCTCTGTCCGTTATAAAGCTGCTGCTCCCCATCCTCTGAGATTGCAACGCCATAAGATGAATATTGTGAATAGATCTGGGGATCGGGCATGCCCCGCATACTAATCCCTCCGTTCCTTCGCCCATTTTAACAATTCATCGATATCCTCGTCGGTCAGTGCTTTATCATCATACAAGGTATTGATAAGATTAAAAAGTGAGTTGTCGTGATATTGCTTCATAAAGTTGCCTGTTTCAAACTTCAGGTAATCTTCCCTGGCCACAAGCGGGAAATATTCGCGTTCCTTCCCATTTTTTTCAGATCGCAGGAACCCCCGCTCTGCCAGCCGCAGCATAAGTGACACAATTGTCTGTATCTTCCACTCCTTTTCTTTCCCTATCTGCTCCATGATTACGGCCGTCGTCACGGGCGGTTCGTTGGCCCATACCACTTTCATTACTTCAAATTCCGCATCCGGTAATTTTTTTATCTTATCCATAATTTCAACTCCTTAATTCCAATGCCCTTATGTTTGTCATCTTTTTCAGACAGTTATCTTACATTTACACTACATCTGTCTTAAATAAATATCAAGGACATTTGTGTAATCTTTTAATCTTTTTATTCTGCCTCATTTGCAGAATCTGTCCGGCAGGCTCCGATAACCGGTCACTGTCCAATTGGCCAAGCCCTCTCCTTCTGTCAGGAGCTGAAGCACAAATCCAAAAAGCACTGCATCGGAACCGTAATGAATTTATCCTTACGGTAAATAAGAGAGAGTGTCCATGGAAATTCCGGTTCCTTCAGGTGTATCTGATGCACCCGTGTATTGTTGAACTTATCCACCAGAGGTTTGGGGAGAATGCAAATCCCCTGGTTGTCCGCCACCATCTCAAACAGCAGTTCCCACTGATAGCTTTCAAACGTAACATTGGGAGAAAATCCCGCCTCCCCGCATTTTTCCCTGACCACATCATGGAACATATAATCCGGCGTTACGAGAAGAAATTTTTCATCCCTGAGCGCAGAAAAAGAGACACACCTTTTTGCGGCAAGCGGATGCTGCCTCGGAACGAGTAAAACCGCTTCGGACGTATAGATTGGCCGTTTAAAAAATTTATCGTCGTTAAAAGGCTCAATCACCACCCCCATATCAAGCTTCCCTGCCGCCACCATCTCATGAAGCGTCTTGGAAGTAATCTCTTCAATCTGCAAATCGATACCGGGATATTTACTGCGGAATTGATACAGGATTGAGAAGAAAAATATCGCCCCGGCCGTAGGCGGGATTCCCAGCTTCAAGGTTCCGTCCGCGCTGTGCAGCCGCTGGAACAATTCCTGTGTCTGGGTATGGTAAAAATCGAGTATCTTTACAGCATATTCATTAAATACATTCCCCTGGGGTGTCAGCTGGAATTCCTTTGCTCCCCGGTTAATTAATTCCATCTGGAACTCTTCCTCCAAAGCCCGGATCGCCTTACTTAAAGTAGACTGGCTGACAAAAAGTTTCTCCGCCGCCTTCGTAAAACTCCCCTGTCTGACAATTTCCACATAATAATTCAACTGATTCAGTGTCATTCCCCTTATCCCCCTTATCTTCCTGCTCTCATAACGATCATTCTATCATATCGGCCCCTTTTATGCCAACCGGAATAATTCTGAAGCAGCAATAAGAAGATCGCGGTATTTTTCTGTAGAAATATCATGGTGTACTTGGTATAATTCTAAAATAGACCGGCAAACCGGATTATATGAATACTGGATACGAAACAAAAACGATTGCCAAAAGGAGCCGTAAATCATGTATGATAATAACACACTGCTGATCGTTGGACAGGCTAAACCCAGCCGCGAGGATGCCATCTACACCCTGCACGGGGAATTTTACATAAGTCTGGTTGTAGAAAAAGAAAGCGGTAAAATCCTGGATATTGAGTGCAATACCATTCTTGCAGTCACAAGGAATTTTGTAGCCGATCTGTTCATTGGAAAGAGCATCAAAACAGATTTGGAGGAACTGGAAAAGACAATTAAAGAGCGGTATTTTGCCCTGACGCAAAAACCGTTGATTGCCTGTATGAAAGACGCCCATAACCGATATATGATGGTTACCGGGAAATGACCCCGCCGGAACCGCCCCATCCCCATTAAAATTACGAATACCAGCAAAAAGGCCAGGCACAAACGGTGACCTGCACGCTCCGCGCACAGGTCACCGCCATCAATAAAAAAGACGCTGCGGGATTTATGGATAAAACTCCATGAATCCCGCGGCGTCTTTGTATTATCTACGTATTAACTTCGTATTATTTTCGTATTATACCAATGGCGGTAAAAGGCCCGCCCGGCATACCGCCGCCGTTTTTCTATTTCATTTTTCCGGCTGCCTTCACGACGACTCCGCTGAGGGCCAGAAGAGCAAGGATATTCGGAATTACCATAAGTCCGTTGAAGAAATCCGCCAGTGACCACACAAGCTCCAGCTTCAGGGCGGAACCGACGATAATGCAGATTACAACAATAAAGGAATAAACTTTGGCTGCATTTTCACCGAACAGGTACTTTGCATTGATCAGGCCGAAGAAATGCCAGCCAAGGATCGTGGAGAATGCAAAGAACAGCAGACAGACCGCTACAAACACGATACCAAATGTACCAAAGCCCTCCATAAACGCTGCCTGTGTCAGAGCCGTACCGTCTTTACCTGAGCTCATCGCACCTGTAGTCAGTACGGAAAATACCGTCAGGTTCAGGATAATAAAGGTATCCACAAATACGCTGATCATGGCGCAAAGTCCCTGCTGATGAGGTGACTCCGCTTTTGCTCTGGCGTGTGCGTGAGGGGTGGAACCCATACCGGCCTCATTGGAGAAAAGACCTCTTGCCACACCAAAACGGATGGCTTCCTTTACTGCGATACCAGCTCCTGCGCCAAGGATTGCCTGAGGATCAAAAGCGCCGACAAAAATCATTTTGAAAGCTGCCGGAATCTGGGTGAAATTCATTGCAATCAGAATGACACTTCCCACAATGTAGACACCTGCCATAATCGGGACAATCTTTTCAACTACCGCCGCAAGCCTCTTTGTGCCTCCAAGGAAAATGAAGGCCGCAAATGCAGCTACAACCACGCCGACAGCTACCGGCGGAATATTCAGGTTAAATACATGGAACACTTCGACAAAGGCTGCTCCGATGGAGTTGGACTGAACCATATTCCCCATGAATCCAAGGGCCAGAACGATAAAGACTGCAAACAATGCGGCCAGTACCTTGCCGAATGTACCTTTGAATGCTGCCTTGATATAATATACAGGCCCGCCTGTCACTTCCCCGTTGACTTCAGTTTTATAGGTCTGCGCAAGCACCGCCTCTGCATAAATAGTCGCCATTCCGAAAAATGCGCTGATCCACATCCAGAATATGGCGCCGGGGCCGCCTCCGATCAGGGCTGTCGCCGCGCCTGCCAGGTTACCGGTACCCACCTGGGCTGCAATCGCTGTTGCGATAGACTGGAACGGGCTCATCTCCCCCTTCTCATGCTTCTCACCATTCAGCTTGATATGGCCGAATACCTGCCTGCATCCTTCACCGAATTTTCTCACCTGGATGAATTTCAGCCTGACCGTGTAGTACACTCCCGTACCGCACAGCAACAGAATCAGGAGAAAGCTCCAGAGAAAATCGTTTCCTTTTGATACCACTTCCAATAATGCGTCCATTTTGTTATCCTCCTCTATGTTTTAATTGCGCTGCCGTTTTGCGGCAATAAAATAAGAGCTGATAGAAACCAGCTCTCCAAAGAGTAGAACATTTGCATACAACGGGAGATTCTCCCATTGCTTTTTATGTATGCCCTGTCCTTTTGCCTGAGAGATCGACAGATACCATGGACTTGAATCTGTCTTACACCTTCGGCGCTCCTAATAAATGGAGACTCTCCAGAGTACCCTATCGCTTCTCCAGAAGGAAGCGTCCGCCTCCTGAACAGATGCAGGGCGGAACTGATAGGATATATATTTGTGCTTTACATGGTATCACAGATCTCTTTTATGTTCAATCTCTTTTTTTATTTTATTTATACTTTTTTAATAATTAGTTTTATAACCTGTTCTTATGACGTTATTGTTCACACAAGGTCAGTTAGGAGATTTAGTTAAGCAGGTGAGGACGCCGCCGCAGGCCAGCGGACGGGGTGGTGGGATTGTTTTATGAGTCTTTCGTCCCGGGGGAAGATTGTTGTGGTTTGGGTCTGCGGGCGAAGATAAAGCCTGCGGAGCACGCTCCCGCTCTGTGAAATGCATCGCGCTGCTAAGCTCGTAAGGGACCTCGCTAATCAGCGATGGATTTCAACGGCATCCGCAGACTTTATCTTCCCCTCCGCCCCAAGGCCA
>Ga0129310_1001809_pt1 | contig 17551 bp, 11 predicted proteins | sample Go1ome_2_FD_94433 | JGI IMG/M metagenome (GOLD analysis project Ga0129310, IMG submission 94433) | Western lowland gorrila individual fecal microbial communities from Wisconsin, USA - Go1022A metagenome | ecosystem: Host-associated > Mammals > Digestive system > Large intestine > Fecal | place...
CCTGCGGACGCTGGAAGTGGCGCAGATTCGGGAAGATGAATATTTCGGAAGCCTGATTGCAGATGACCTGAAAGGCATCCTCCGTGATATTCGGAGTGAACACCGCCCCGATACCATGACGGCAGATGAAACATCCCTCGCCGCAACCATGCGGGGTCAGTTGCAGGATGCAATGAACTTTGAGGGAAGCTCGGAAGAAAAGAAAGCAAAAGCTTTACTTGCCACGTTAGGGATCGATTATGATGCCATCACAATGGAACAATTTGTCAACTTGATTGAGGTGCTGAAGCTGTCCAAACACCTGAAAAGTCCCATCAGCCAGCGTGGGAAAACGACCATGACCCACGGCAAGGGAAAACGGAAGAAACGCTGAAACAGGAGCGTCGCTGCGGCGGGACGGGGGCTGTATATACCTCTGCTTCCACGTCGTCACAAACTCCATATCCCTCGCTTCGCCGCGAGCGGCAAAGCTCACTCATTTCGTTGCTCCTCCTTTCCCCACAAAATCTCTGATTTTGCGGGGAGCCCCGTCAGCCAGTCGGATTTTGCTTTTCAAAAATCCTGCATTTGTGTCACCTTGGTGTCACAAAATCCGCCTGTCCTACTGCCGCAGAAAAGTGTCTGTCAACCGCTATCTGCCCGTAAAGCAGATGGCGAAGCCAGCCCCTTTCCCGCGTCAGCCGGAAGCAAAGGTATAACACACTAGACTTTCCTACGGAAAATCGTGTGCCAACAGGGATGCTGCGCACCCCTATTGGAAACCCTGCGTCAAAGGGGATTTTCCCCTCTGAACTCCCCATATTTTCTTCGCAGACGGGTACCCAAACTGTAAAAACGCAGTTTGGAACACCTGCTCAGAAAATGCAAAAGGAAGTCCGTACCGATGAGTGGCGGACTTCCTTTTTTGCTGACAATCTGAAATCGTTACGATACAGCTTTCGATTGTCAGCGCCTGCGAGGGGACATGATGCGTAGCAGACGACAGCCAAATTCTAATTTTATCATTAATGCAAAAATGAGAAAATTGATATTGACAGCGATGTAATTCAAGGATATACTATAATTGCATCATTCGATGAGATTTGATGAAATTGAAATTCAAATGAGGGCAGTGCATGAGAGCGTTCGACTTCAAAACAGAATACAACAAATTGCTGACACCGGAGGTCGTGGCCTACCTGACGCAAATTCACGAATACAAGGGGCAGCAAAATCTCTTTATCGAGGCTAAAGCGGATGCGTTGTCTGAACTTCTGGAAGTTGCGAAAATTCAGAGCACAGAGGCATCTAACCGCATCGAGGGAATTATCACCACGGATGACAGACTGAAGAAAATCGTGCGTGATAAAACAATGCCAAAAACTCGTAGTGAAAAAGAGATTGCCGGATACCGCGATGTGCTTGCAACGATCCATGAAAGCCACGATTTCATTCCGCCAAAGCCGTCCATCATTTTGCAGCTTCACCGGGATCTGTACAAATACAGCGGTAAGTCCATCGGCGGCTGCTTTAAAAATTCGGATAACGTGATTGCCGAAGAACTGCCGGACGGTCAGCAGATTGTCCGGTTTGAGCCTGTTTCTGCGTGGGAAACGCCGGAGGCTATTACGGCACTGTGCAGCGCGTTTGAAGCGGCTATGCGGGATGCTGAACTCGACCCGCTGCTGCTGATTCCCATCTTCATTCTGGACTTTCTCTGCATCCATCCCTTCAACGATGGCAACGGCCGCATGAGCAGGCTCCTGACGCTGCTGCTCCTGTACCGCTCCGGCTATATCGTTGGCAAGTATATCAGCATTGAGAAATTGATTTCCGACACCAAGGAAACCTATTACGAGGTCCTGCAAGCCAGCTCCTATAACTGGCATGAAGGGACGAACGATTATGCGCCTTTCGTGACCTATATGCTGGGTGTTCTGGTGGCGGCTTACCGGGATTTCGAGAGCCGGATCGAGCTGCTGACCACCAAGGGCCTGTCCAAGCCCGACCGTGTGCGGGAGATCATCAAGAACCACCTCGGCAAAATCACCAAGAGTGAAATCATGGCCAAATGCCCGGATATCAGCCAGATCACCGTCCAGCGCGCACTGGCGGATTTGATAAAGTCTGGAGAAATCTTGAAAATCGGCGGCGGACGCTACACTTCTTATACTTGGAACAGGGAGAGAGAATAAATGATTACAGGTGAACTGAAAAACAAAATCGACAGCCTATGGGATATTTTTGCGGCGGGCGGACTGGTGAACCCGCTGGATGTTATTGAGCAGATCACCTATCTGATGTTCATCCATGATCTGGATGACACCGACAATCTCCGGGCCAAGGAAGCTGCCATGCTGGGGCTGCCGTATCAGAGCATTTTTGCGGATGAGGTGCAGGTCGGTGACCGTACCATCGACGGCCAGCAGCTTAAGTGGAGTGTATTCCACGATTTCCCCGCCGGAAAGATGTACAGCGTGATGCAGGAGTGGGTGTTTCCGTTCATCAAGAACCTCCACGGAGATAAGAACAGCGCCTACTCCAAGTATATGGACGATGCCATTTTCAAGCTGCCCACGCCGCTGCTGCTCTCCAAGGTGGTGGACTCGCTGGACGAGATCTACCGCCTGATGAATGAAATACAGTCTTCTGATATTCGGGGCGATGTGTATGAGTATATTTCCTCGCGTTTACAGGTCAATGGTCGTGCCGGTGCCTTTCGTACGCCGCGGCACATCATTCGTATGATAGTTGAAATGATTGAACCAAAACCAGATGATGTAATTTGCGACCCGGCATGCGGAACAGCTGGTTTTTTGGTTGAAGCCGGGAAATATCTGAAAACTAATCATAGTGAAATCTTCTTTGATCGCATCAAAAAAGATCACTTTATGAATCACATGTTTTCTGGCTTTGATATGGGACGGACTATGCTCCGCATCGGCGCGATGAACATGATGACCCATGGCATCGACAATCCCTTTATCGAATACCGGGACAGCTTGTCCGATCAGAATCCGGACAAGGAAAAGTATTCTCTGATTCTTGCCAATCCACCGTTCAAGGGCAGTCTGGATGCCGACACCGTTTCGGCAGATCTGCTGAAAGTCTGCAAGACCAAGAAAACGGAACTGCTGTTTTTGGCTCTGTTCCTGCGGATGCTCCGCATCGGCGGACGCTGCGCCTGCATCGTCCCAGACGGTGTGCTATTCGGCTCTTCCACCGCACACAAAGCCATCCGCAAAGAACTGGTGGACGGCAACCGGCTGGAGGCCGTGATCTCCATGCCCAGCGGCGTATTCAAGCCCTATGCAGGGGTGTCTACCGCGGTGCTGATCTTCACCAAGACCGGCCACGGTGGTACAGACAATGTGTGGTTCTATGATATGACCGCCGACGGCTTTTCGCTGGACGATAAGCGCAGCCCGGTGGCAGACAACGATATCCCTGATATCATTGCACGGTTCCGCAATCCGGAGGCAGAAAAAGACCGCCAGCGCACGGAAAAATCCTTCTTCGTGCCCAAGGCGGAGATCGTAGAAAATGGCTATGACCTGTCCATCAACAAGTACAAGAAAACCGAGTATAAGCCCGTGGAGTACCCGCCGACCAGCGAGATTATGGCCCAGCTGCGGAAACTGGAGCAGGAAATTGGCGCGGCGATGGATGAGTTGGAGGGGATGCTGGAATGAGAAGAACAAGCGATACAGTTGTTCGGAAATTCCGAATGGTTGATATTGATGACTGCAATAATTTGGGCCTGTGGGGATAAACAGATGGAAGCAATCAAAAGAGTGCGATTATCTGAAATCGCAGAATTGATAACAAAGGGTACGACACCAACCACTTTGGGTTATAATTTTCAAGAGGATGGTGTGAATTTTCTCAAGATTGAGTGTTTTTCCGAGGACGGAACCTATATTAAGGAAAAAACAGCGCGTATCTCAGAAGAATGTCACGAAAAATTAAAACGGTCTAAGTTAAGAACTGGAGATATCCTATTTTCCATTGCAGGAGCGATTGGTCGTGTGGCAGTTGTAACGGAAGAAATGTTGCCAGCTAACACCAATCAAGCTTTGGCCATTATCAGAGTTACAAGGGATGATATTTATCTGCCATACATTAAACTAATCTTGACATCTCAAATTGTAAAAGCACAGTTTGAGCGAAAAAAACAAGGGGTCGCACAGCTTAATATCTCTCTGAAAGATATAAATGAACTGGAAATCCCACTTCCTGAGAAAAGTAAGCAAATCGAGTGTGCATCTCTACTTGAAAAAATATCGGGGATTATTACAGCCCGCCAGCAGCAGCTCCAAAAGCTGGACGAGCTTGTCAAAGCCCGATTTATCGAACTGTTCGGAAGTCCTGTTTCTAATCCTTTTTCTTGGGAAAAGAAAACTCTCAAGGATATCTGTATCAAATTAAACGATGGTACACATTTTTCTCCCGAAAGTTTTAAGACAGGCGAATATAAGTATGTAACTGCGAAAAACATCAGATTATCTGGTTTTGACTTTTCAAATATCACTTACGTTCCAGAAGAGGTACACCGTCCAATCTTTGAAAGATGTAATCCCGAATTAGGGGATGTTTTATATATAAAAGATGGTGCAACAACTGGTATTGCGATGGTTAATACACTAGAGGAAGAGTTCACTTTGCTTTCTAGTGTTGCACTGTTAAAGCAAGATAGGTCAATTATAAACGGGTATTTTTTAGCTGCTCTTCTCAATAACGAAGATATGTATTTGGATATCCGCAATAATATGGGAGGTGCAGCAATAACAAGATTAACTATTGCAAAACTAAATGTAATTAAGGTGATAGTTCCGCCGATAGCCATTCAAGAACAGTTTGCGAAGTTTGTTAAACAAACCGACAAATCGAAAGCTGCCGTGCAGAAGGCATTAGATGAAGCGCAGTTGTTGTTTGACAGTTTAATGCAGAAATATTTCGGGTAAAAGATAAGGAGATATATTATGACCAACTTTGACATCTTCGCAACCATCCCGCAATTTGAGCCCTTTGCCTCCGTTGCTGTTTCCGCGGAGCGGATTCTGCATATCGACCCGTCCGCCTGCGTGCTGAACTGCCGCAGGGCGATGGAGTTTGCCGTGAAGTGGATGTATTCCGTGGACAAGACGCTGGTTATGCCTTATCAGGATTCTCTGGTGAGCCTCATGAATGCCGAAGACTTCCGGGACATCGTGGGCGCAGACATCTGGCGGCGGATGGATCTGATCCGCCGCATGGGAAACAACGCCGCCCACACCGGCAAGAAAATCACCGAAGAGCAGGCGGCGCTGTGTCTGGAAAACCTCTATGTATTCTTGGACTTCGTGGCCTATTGCTACAGCGAGAACTACACCGAAGGGCATTTTGACCGTTCCTTGCTGATGCAGCCCGCCGAAGCGCCCGCAGTTCCTTCGCAGACGATACCCGATGTGGATTTTGCAGCCCTCATGGCGGAGAATGCCGCGCTGAAGGAGGAACTCACCGCCCGCCGAGCCGAGCAGCAGCAGACCTATGTGCCCAAGCCCCTCGACCTGTCCGAGTACAAGACCCGCAAGCTGTATATCGACACCATGCTCACAGATGCGGGCTGGACAGAGGGCAAGGACTGGCTGAATGAGGTGGAGCTGCCCGGTATGCCAAACAAGTCCGAGGTAGGTTATGCGGACTATGTGCTCTACGGCGATGACGGTCGCCCGCTGGCAGTGGTGGAGGCTAAGCGTACCTGCGTGGATGTGGCCAAGGGACGCCAGCAGGCAAAGCTCTATGCAGACCTGCTGGAAAAGAAGTATCACCGCCGCCCGGTCATCTTCCTGACCAACGGCTTTGAGACCCGCATTACGGACAATATCTATCCCGAACGCAAGTGTGCCGCTATCTACTCCAAGCGGGATCTGGAAAAACTGTTCAATCTCCAGACCATGCGGACAAGCCTGAAAAATGTCATGGTGGATCGGAAGATAGCCGGACGTTATTATCAGGAGGGCGCGATCAAGGCTGTCTGCGATGCCTTTGCACGCAACCGCCGCAAGGCGCTGCTGGTCATGGCCACCGGCTCCGGAAAAACGAGAACAGTTATTGCCCTATGCGATGTGCTGCTCCAGCACGGCTGGGTGAAGAATATCCTGTTTCTTGCTGACCGCAACAGTCTGGTAACGCAGGCCAAGCGCAGCTTTGTGAATCTGCTGCCCGATCTCTCCGTTACCAATCTCTGCGAGGAGAAGGATAACTACACAGCGCATTGCGTCTTTTCCACCTATCAGACCATGTACAACGTCATCGACAGTGTACAGGACGAGGAGGGCAAACTCTTCACCTGCGGGCATTTCGATCTGGTCATCTGCGATGAAGCGCACCGCTCCGTTTACAACAAATACAGGGATATTTTCAATTATTTCGACGCGCCGCTGGTTGGACTGACGGCCACGCCAAAGGATGAGATTGACAAGAATACCTATGAGATATTTGAGTTGGAAAATGGCATACCCACCTACGGCTATGAGCTGGCGCAGGCAGTGAAGGACGGGTATCTGGTGGACTTCCTGTCTGTAGAAACGAAACTGAAATTCATTGAACAGGGCATTGTCTACGATGAACTTTCCGACGCGGACAAGCGGGCTTACGAGGACACTTTTGAGGACGAGAATGGTGAACTTCCGGAGAGTATTGCATCGTCGGCGCTGAACGAGTGGATTTTCAATGAAGATACCATCCGGCAGGTGTTGAATACGCTGATGACCAATGGCCTGACCATCGACTATGGCAGCAAATTGGGCAAAACCATCATCTTTGCAAAGAACCACATCCACGCCGAGAAAATCCTTGAGGTGTTCAACAAGGAATATCCGCACTTGCCCGGTTTCGCCAAAGTCATCGACAACTATATGACCTATGCGCAAAGCGCCATCGATGAGTTTTCTGATCCGAAAAAGCTGCCGCAAATCGCCATTTCCGTGGATATGCTGGACACCGGCATTGACGTGCCGGAGGTGCTGAATCTAGTGTTTTTCAAGAAGGTCATGAGCAAGGCGAAGTTCTGGCAGATGATCGGGCGCGGCACCCGTCTGTGTCCAGGGCTGCTGGACGGTAAGGATAAGGACAAATTCTACATTTTCGACTTCTGCGGCAATTTTGAGTTCTTTCGCATGAACAAGGGACGGCCCACTGCCAATATGATCGCCCTGCAAGGCGCGATCTTCTATCTGAAGGCCCAAATTGCCTTCAAATTGCAGGATTTGGCGTATCAGACAACGGAGCTCATTGCCTTCCGCAAGACGCTGGTAGAGGACATGGTGCGCAAGGTGCAGGAGTTGAACAAGGATAATTTTGCGGTTCGCCAGCACCTGAAATATGTGGAGCTGTATGCAAATCCCGATAACTATAACGCCATGACCTATGAGGACACCCTGCTCATGGGGCAGGAGCTTGCACCGCTCATCACGCCGGAGGAAGACGATGCTAGGGCGATGCGGTTCGATGCGCTGATATATGGCATTGAGCTTGCATATCTATCGGGGAAGAAGTATGGCAAAGCGCGGAGCGATCTGTTTAAAAAGGTCTCTGCCGTAGCGTCTGTGGCGAATATCCCGGAGATCATGGTGCAGGCTGAACTAATTGACAAAATCCTGCATACAGATTATGTGGAGACTGCCGGAATCTGTGAATTTGAGCATATTCGGGAAAATCTGCGAGACCTTATGAAGTATATCCCGCAAACCAGCGTGCTCTATGATACGAATTTTGATGATGAGATTCTCTCTATAGACTGGAATGAATCAGATTTGGAAAATGATGACCTTAAGAACTACAAGGCTAAAGCAGAATTCTATGTGCGGCAGCACATGGACAATGTGGTGATTGCCAAGCTCAAAAGCAATGTCCCCCTGACCGCGGAAGATGTACAGGCACTGGAGAAAATTCTTTGGAATGAAGTCGGCACCAAGCAGGACTATGAGGCCGAGTATGGGCAGAAGCCGCTGGGCGAGTTCGTGCGGGAAATTGTCGGGCTTGATATGAATGCGGCAAAAGAGGCGTTTGCGCAGTATCTGAACGATGCCAGCCTCGATAGCCGACAGATTTATTTCGTAAATCAGATTGTGGAGTACATCGTCCATAACGGCATGATGAAAGACCTGTCCGTTTTGCAGGAAGCACCGTTTACCGACTACGGCAGCATCGTGGAAGTGTTCACAGACCTGTCCGTGTGGGCAGGCATCCGACAGGCGATTGAACGGGTCAATGCCAATGCGCTGGCGGCGTGAATGCGGTGGAAGATAGGGGGCTGAAAGAATGAATGCACAAGAACGAGAAGCGTTCTGGAAAACTTTATGCGCATTACCCGGACTTGACCTATCACAGGATGCAAAACAACTGATGGCAGCGATACGGTTTCCGAAACTTTTATTTCGCTATCGTCCTGTCAATCTTAATAGTTTGGAAGCACTTCGTACAAATAGGCTCTATTTTTCTTCGGCAAACTATTATGACGATCCCTTTGATACATTTTTACATATTGATATTGACTCTATTCACCAAGAATTTCTGACGGCATTTCAAACTCGTGAAAGCACAGAAGCAGTCACAGAAGGTGTCAAGGACATTTTTGGCGGCATGCTGACTGAAGAGCAGAAAGCCTTTTTTACAGCTGACAATGTGACAAAGATGCTTTCAAATGGACTCGTCGAAAATTTTCTTAGTTCTGCGCTTGCATTGCGAGATGAGATAAAGAAAGACACTTGGTCGATTTGCTTTTCCGAGAATGGTTTTAATGAGGTTCTCTGGCTAAAATACGCAGACCAACACAGAGGCTTTGTTCAGATTTATGATCTTGAAAAGAAAGAAAACTATTTATGCGGGAAACAGGAAAAATGTCAAAACTGTGGAATCAAAAATTTCGGCACACCGTTATATCCCATCTACTATTCGAACGCTCCGTATAATGCTACTAATTTTGCAAAACTTGTAATGCTGAACAAGATCGGCGAAATTTCTGATACGACAATTCCCAAATATCTGTATGATAGCGTGGGGAATGGTACATGGGAAAGAGAAAGAACAACGCTGATCAAGAGGAAATGCCATGAATACGATGAAGAATGGCGTATGATAACTGCTTGCCCAATGAAGCCGCCAGTTATGATGGAATGGATTCCGAGCGGGATTATCCTGGGTTTAAGAATGGGAGTAAAGGAAGAAAATCTTGTTGTCAGCATGGCAAGAGAAGCTGGAATCAAAGATATTTATAAATCGATCATTGATTCAAAAAACAGGCTAAATGCCGTACCAGTGACACTTAAGTAGTGCAAAGGCGCGTATAACAATTACCCTTACTAACCTTATTGACACAGAGAAAATCGCCCGAATCCGTTGCGCTGCAATAGATTCGGGCGATTCGTTTCCATGATTCATCCCTCTCGGATACCTACGGTCGCCATTCTTATTTTCGTCATTATGTACTACCCCCACCCCTGCCTCTTAGCCAAATCATCCATCGCTGCGCAGAACCGCTCCCACGGTGCCAATGTTATCTGTGACGGGTCGCCTTCGCGTATTCTCAGTGTCCTTCGTATTTCCTTGGGTATGACTACGCGGCCCAGCTCGTCAATCCTCCGCACTATCCCGGTTGCCTTCATGGTTCTCTATTCCTCCTGAATAATTCATTTCCATGCTTGCCATATCATGTTTTGTATCGGTAGTATGTGGAAGGATAAGGGGGATTATGCATTGGTGCAGAAACGGTTTTTGTTGTTAAACAGCGCCAAACCGTGCTAAAATCAAGGTGTCAATTTTTTCCCAATGGAGGCTTGTATCTTGATAGCGCATATCCGCAAAACCGACGGAGCGAAGCAGCCGCTCAAAATACACTGTTTGCAGGTTGGTTTATTAAGCAAACACATGGCGCAGCGGCTCGGGTTATCCGCAATAGCGCAGCTTATAGGTTTACTGCACGACATGGGAAAGGCCACCGCCGTATTCGCAGCATATCTTATATCCGCAGTCAGCGGTTCTATTTCCGCAGCTTCGCCGCACCACCATGCGCCGACCGGCGCAATATTCGCTTATCGACGCTGGTTTTGCGCAGCCGGTGCCGATTATTTTCAGCTGCTCACGGCGCAGATAATTGCCCTTTGCATCCGCGGCCACCATACTGGACTTATGGACTGTCTTGACGGCATTGGGCAATCGGCGTTCATTCTCGCCATGCAAAACGAAGCAAATGAGTATTACGACGAGGCCGTAGCCTATTATTTGGAAAACATAATGCCCGCCGATGAATTGGATGAGCTTTTTGCCAAAGCATGCGTAGAGATACGCACTTTTCTTACAGAGCACTTAAAAGGCAAATGTGATACCGACGAGCGTAAATTCCATTATGGCATGCTTACGCGGCTTTTGCTCAGTATCCTTATCGATGCAGACAGGTATGATTCCACCTGTTTTGAATACGGCATTCCGTCCGTGTATATCGAGCAGCAGCCTGATTGGGCTGCTTTGCTGCTCCGCTTTGATGATTTTCGCAGGCGCGAACTCGATACTTCCGGCGATATTGGCCGCATTCGCGCCGCCGTTTCGGATCAATGCTTTAAGCATGCCGCAGAAAATAGCGGCGTATACACGCTCAGTGTACCCACCGGCGGCGGGAAAACATTTTCCTCCTTGCGCTATGCACTCAAGCACGCCTCGCTTTATAACAAGCGGCGCATATTTTATATAATCCCATACAACACCATTCTTGATCAAAATGCGCAGGATATCCGCCACGCACTGTCCGATTATCCTTCCATACTAGAACATCATTGCGATGTTGTAACACTCAGTCAGAATGAGGCCGAGACTCATCACCGCCTTACCGAGCGCTGGAACAGCGATATAATACTCACCAGCCTTGTGCAGTTCCTAAACGCCTGCTTTGGCGCAAGCAATACGGACGCGCGCAGGCTGCACAGCCTTACCGATTCCGTGCTGATATTTGACGAAATACAGTCACTTCCAGCGCATTGCAAAACGCTGTTTGAGCGCACCATAACGTTCCTCTCAGTATGCTGCGGAGCTACCGTTGTTCTATGCACGGCAACGCAACCGCAGCTTGAGCTTTCATGCCCCTCTGCGGAACTCATGAGTGACTATGACGGTCTTTTCCGCGATATGCGGCGTGTATCCTATATCCCGCAGCTTGACCGCCCTATGCATAATAGCGAAGCCGCAGCAAAACTTGCCGAGATGCTCAAATCGCATTCTGTGCTTACAATAGTCAACACAAAGCCTGCCGCACGCGATATTTACACAAAAACCGCTGCCATGCTCAGCGAATCCGGCTTGTGTCCTGTTTTTGCGGATATCTCCTCTACGCCCGAGCAGTTATCCGCCCTTGCCAGACAAAACGGGCCTGCGGATATACTTTGCATACACCTTAGCACGTCGCTCTGCCCTGCGCACCGCAAGCTGCTCTTGCGCTGGGTAAAGCTTTGGCTGCGTGAAAAGGCGCGTGTGTTCTGCATATCCACATCACTCATAGAAGCGGGCATAAACGTAAGCTTTCCCGTTGTGGTACGCAGTCTTGCGGGGCTGCCAAGCATAGTGCAGGCGGCGGAAAGCGCATCGGACTTTATGCAGGCCATTGTAATGGTGGTCGTGCTCGTAGCGGTGCTTACGCTGGGCGTGGCGAGCGCGGGCGGCCTTAACGCGGTATTTGAAAACGTTAAGGATTTCCCCGGTTTCCTTGAATTTTTCGGCATAGCGGATCCCGTAACCGAAGGCGGCGTGCAGCTTGCCGTAAACGGTGTGCCTTCATATCCGCGCGTGATGTTGATTTCCCGTTCCAGTATAAGGGTCGCTTTGTTGAGGACCGCAGTGCGGCAGCGCTCAGCGGTTTAGCCTCCGTAAAGGCGCACAATGCGCTGCTGTGGCTAATTGATCATCAGGGCTTTAATCGATACGGCATGCATATTGTCGCCTGGAACACCGCCATTCCCGTACTCAATATCTGCAATGACCCTTTTGGCTATGAATCGGAGAATAAAGCCAAGCCCGATACGTTTGAAGCCTATGCCATTGCCCTGCGCGATGCTGCAAACGGCTACACAAAAACGCTGAAAACATATACGGCTGCGACTAATTTGACAAAAGAAGCTCACCGCCGCATGAATGAAATCGTGATAATCGGCCTTCAAGCCGCCACGCAGGGGCGCATGTCCATAACATATTATCAAGAAATGCCCGGCAATATGTATGTTTCGCGGCTCAATGCATGGGCGGATGATTGCCTGTGGGAAATGCCCGGAGCAAATAAAAAGATTCGCACGCCCACATGGATTGAGATATGCTCCGCTGTAATGGGGCGCGATGCCGTCAATATCGCCCGCAGCGACCGTTCCGGCGATAAGAACGCAACCAAGCTTATGCGTGGAATGCAGCTTCGGCTGCTGGGCTGCGTGGTGGATGGCGCTCCCCTGCCGCTTGACATGGTGGAGCAGGCTTTTGCCCGCGCCGTCAGGCCCCTCAGCTTTACGGACAGCAAAGGCGCATGGAACGGCTTTGCCTGGGCCGAGTGCGTTGCAGTCGCGTGCGCATTGATACGCAAAGAAAGCATACAGTCTGGCCGAGGTGCAGTTTCATCGGAGCTGGACAAAACATGCACAGACAGGGATTATCTTTTCGGCAGACTGCTTGCCGTATCCCATAAAATAGAGTTTGACGCCGCCGAAAGCGGGAAGTTCCTCACCAATGCGCTCAGGCTGATGCAAAGCTTTGTTCAGTCCCCGCGCGAAACATGGCTACATCTTTATTGCAAGCTGCTCCCCTATCTTAAGCAACTTGGGCAAAGCGGACGCGGCAACCGTGCCGCATGGTATTTAACTCTGCTGGGCGAAATAGAGCGCAGCTTTGCGCCCGAGGAACGAGCAGACAGCCGCCCGCTTTCATATATGTTTCTTGCGGGATTCAGCGCGCAGCTAAGCGAGCTTTATGCAAAAGCCGAACAGCGCAAGCCCTCGCCGCCGTTTGAGCCGTATTCCCCGCCTTCCGGCCGCGATGAACTGTTCGGGTGCCTACTCGCCGTGGCCGATATATGCGAATGGGACGCCATGGCGGAAGAACACAACGGCATCCGAACAAGCCAGCGGGACGGCCGCACGAACGCGATGCTGCTTACGAATGCATATGTTATAAAGCCCTCGTTCACATGGATGCATATCCACGATAAGCTTATACCGTATCTTGAAAAGAGCGGCGTAAGCACGGCGGCATATATTCAACGTATAATCAGCCGCATAGAATCCTCGTTCGCCGCAGAAGAAAGGCTAAAGGATGCGCGGCTGGGTAGCGGCTTTTTGAACGGATATCTAAGCATGCGTCATGCCATGACAGCAAAAGGAGGGTTAAAGCAGGACGCATGGGCGGCGCAGCCTGCATCGTCTTTGGCAATAAACAGCCGCGACGCTGCATTTGGCGCTTTGCTTGCGCTTGACAACATTGTGGAGCGCATTGTTCTTGATGCCGAAAAACAAGAAAACGACAACCGCCCCAGCAATGCAATGCGTCTTATGCCGCACGTTGCCCGCCGTCCCGATGCGGAAATTCCGCAGCTTATGACCCGTATGGAGCCATATATGAAAAAGCTGCGCCAGCCGTTCGTATTCATGCAGGAGCGTGAGCGTCTGCTCGGCATAGCGACCGAATTGTGGCCGAACAAGGACGCACCTCTCGGGCCTGGCTATCTGCACGCATTTTATACATATACACTGCCAAGTAAATACGGAAAGGAAGACTAAACAATGGCTACGTTAAACAACAAAATCGATTTTGCACTTGTATTCACCGTCAGGAACGCCAATCCCAACGGCGATCCTCTGGGCGGCAACCGCCCGCGCACCACATATGACGGCCACGGCGAGGTTTCGGACGTTTGCCTGAAGCGCAAGATCCGCAACCGCTGGATGGATGAAGGTTACCCAGTATTCGTACAGTCGGACGACCGCCGCGTGGACGCTTTCCGTTCCCTGCGCGACCGTGCGGACGGCTGCCCTGCGCTCAAGGCATGTCTGGACGCAATGGGCGAGCAGAAAAAAGCCAAGGGTAAAAAGAACGGCGAGGCTCTCCTGAGCAAGGACGACTATGCGCGTATAGCCTGCGAGCAATGGCTGGATGTGCGCGCATTCGGTCAGGTATTCGCATTCAAAGCGGATAAAAAGAGCGATAAAAAAGCCGATACCGATGATGCTGCTTCCGTCAGCGATAACGTCAGCGAAAGCGACGCCGTTTCCGTTGGCATCCGCGGCCCCGTGAGCATACAAAGCGCCTTCAGCCGCGATATCGTGCCCATAACCAATCTGCAAATAACCAAGTCCGTCAATCTTAAAACAGACAGCGTAGATCCGGACAAAAGGGGTTCCGATACAATAGGTTCAAAATACCGCGTCGATTTTGGCGTATATGTTACCTACGGCTCCATAAATGTGCAGGCTGCGCAAAAAACAGGTTTCAGCGACGATGACGCCCTTGCGCTGAAAGAGGCGCTGCGCACCCTTTTCCGCAACGATGCCACCGCCGCCCGCCCGGACGGCAGTATGGAAGTGGTCAAGCTCATATGGTGGGAACATAACTGCGCCTGCGGGCAGTATTCCGCCGCCAAGGTGCATCGCTCCCTTGACGTTTCCACTACTCCTGAAATAAGCGTTAGCGTGGATAAATCCACAATACCCGGACTGAAATACTCCATAATCGACGGCGAATAACCAAAGCACAAAGCCCCCTGTCCTGCTATGGATCGGGGCTTTACTTTACCGTTTCTCTTCCCTCACTCAAACTTAGGCGTATACATGCTCTTGCCGTGCAGCTTGAACAGCTTGCCGTTGGCGATAACGGTGTCTATCGCAAGCGTGTCGCTCAGCAGCAGTATGTCCGCGCAGGAGCCTGCGGCAAGAAGGCCCTTGTATGGGTAAAGCTTCAGTGCCTTGGCGGGGTTCTCGGTAAGCACCCGTATGGCGTCCGAATACTTGTAGCCGAATTCGTTCACCATAGCGCATATCACGTCGTGATCCGCGCTCACGCGGCCTGCGGTGATGCCTATTAGTTCCTTCTTTTCGTTCCACATGGGCAGGCTGCCGTTCCCGTCGGAGCTGAGCGTTACCCTATCCTTGGGCGCGCGGGAGAAGGCTGTGTTCAGTATACCCGCAACGTATGAAGGATTGGTGCCGGCAGTAAAGTCTATGTAGCCGCCAAGGCTAGCAAATTCAACCGCCTGATCCATGTGGCGGCTCAGGTGAGTGGGCCTGAACACGCTCACAGGCAGGTCGCTGGTTTTCACTATGTCTATTATCTTGCGCAGTTCTTCTTCGCCGGAGCCGGTATGCAGATGCACTATGCCCGCCTTGCCGGAGAGCATGCCGCCCATGCGTGCCGCGTGGCCAAGGCGCGTAAGCTCGTCCTTCGTTATGCCGGAGCCACGGTGGTCGGATATTGCCACCTTCACGCCTATTATCTCCTGAATAAACGTTATGTCGTCTGTCACGGAGCCGGTAAGGGTGTGCGTCGGGTACCAATATGAGCCGGTAAGGCAATATGCCGTCCAGCCTTCCTCATTAAACGCCTTCGTCTTGGCAACAAGGTTGGCAACGCTGCGCGTTGTGCCATCCGTACCGAGCAGGCCCACAACGGTAGTCACGCCCGCGTCCACAAGCTGCGACAGCTTCAGCGGGGGCACCTGATTGGAAAAGCCGCCTTCACCGCCGCCGCCCGTTATGTGCACATGCTGGTCAATATAGCCCGGCGCGGCGACGAGACCCCCGCCGTCTATCGTCTGCTCTATCAGCCTTTCAGGCACGTCTATGTTCGGGGCAATCTCTATTATGTCCCTGCCGCATATCAATATGTCCTGCACGTCCGCCGCCTTGTCATACGGCCGAACGTTTTTCAATAAAATCATGTCGTTGTTTCCTTTCTGCATATATGCCGTTTCGTTCCGCCACTATTTAATCATACAAATGGCAGTATACGCAATGGTTTTTATCAACAAATCAACTCCCCCGAATAAAACTCCCGCATATCGTCCAGCCTTATGCAGGCCAGGCGGCCTATGAATTCGGCGTTTTTATCCTGCACGTCAGGATAGGCGGAGCCGCAGTCTATGTCCATGCGGTCAGGGCCGTGCCATATGCGCATGGGTGAACCGTCCTGATAATGATGGCTGGTGGTGTGGCCGAATATCATTGTGTATTCGCCCGTGAGCGGCGCCTCGCCGGACTGCCTGTCCCATACGGAAAAGTATTTTTCGCCAAGCTGCGGCCGCTTTGCAAGGTAAAAAAGCTCCTTCGGCATGGCGTGGACAAGCTTGTATCGCCTGCCGTTCACGGTTATGTCCAGCTCCGTCGGCAGCGCGTCTATCCAATCAAAAAGGGATTCCCGCTCTGCTTCGCTCAGCTTTTTTATGTCCCTGTGCGTAACGTCCCCGCCGTTTCTGTACCAATGCTCGCGCCGCTGCTCCTGTGTCCTGTCCGCCGGGTCGTAGCCCGCGCGCAGCAGGCACAGCATCATGTATTCATGGTTGCCCAGTATCATGCGCATGTTCTTCGCCGCCCTTATGCGCTGCAAAAGTTCCACGCCGTGTTCCCCGCGGTCTATAACGTCCCCCAGTATATAAAGCGTATCCTCATCCGTCAGCTTTATCTGCTCCATTATTGCGTCAAACCGGCGCTTGCTGCCGTGTATATCGCTCATAACGTATATCATCCGTAAACTCCTCCGTTGCCGTGCCTGTAATTTTAGCAAAGCGCGGCATCGTTTGCAAGCTGTCGCAGGAGGGCTGTTTTATGGTATAATCATATCTGCCTTTTGGCAAAACGAACATAATGCGAGGTTTAATCATAATGAACGATAAAGAAGCGCGGGAGATACGCCGCCGGTTCAAGCCGGATAAAACATGGATAAACGCCGTGCACGGCTGCTACGTCAACGAATCGAAGAAGGTAATAAGCACCTTCCGCGAATGCGTGCAGACAATGGTGCAGGATGAATCGGAGCGTTTCCTTGCCCTGCTGAAAAAGCCAATTTCCGGCACGATAGGCCGCAGCCTTATCAACCTTGAATTCAGCGCGCGGCAAGTCATGGAAAGCGAGGAGCATAAGCTGCTCATGGCCATGCGCGCATGCGGCCTTGAAAATGAGGAACTGCTCACCGCGTTCTATAACCGCGTGGCGCAGACGCTGAACATAGACGGCGGCTATATAATACTGCTCGTGCACGACACTTATTCCGTCCCCTACCGGAGCAGTGACGGCCTTGCGCAGCACGATGCTTCGGACGAGGAATTCAGCTACTTCATTTGCAGCATATGCCCCGTTAAGCAGACCCAGCCCGTATTGAGCTATCAGCTTGCGGAAAACTGCTTCAACGCGCTCAACAACGGCTTTGCCGTGTCCGCGCCGCAGCTGGGCTTCATGTTCCCCGCGTTCGATAACCGCGCCGCCAACATATACGCAACGCTTTATTACACCAAGAGCACAGCCGATAACCATCCGGAGTTCACCACGGCCGTTTTCGGCATAGAGCCGCCCATGCCCGC
>Ga0129310_1001810_pt1 | contig 17549 bp, 7 predicted proteins | sample Go1ome_2_FD_94433 | JGI IMG/M metagenome (GOLD analysis project Ga0129310, IMG submission 94433) | Western lowland gorrila individual fecal microbial communities from Wisconsin, USA - Go1022A metagenome | ecosystem: Host-associated > Mammals > Digestive system > Large intestine > Fecal | place...
GCCGAAGTCGAAGCAGCCCTCAATGTACTCGAAGCCTCCGGGAAGTCGCGCCGCGACATCATCTTGCTGCACTGCACCACCCAGTACCCGGCACCATTAGAAAGCGTCAACCTGCGTGCCATGGACACTCTGGACACTCTGGGATGCGCCGCCGTAGGATACAGCGACCACACACGCGGCATCACCGTACCCATAGCCGCTGCCGCACGCGGAGCACACGTCATCGAAAAGCACTTCACCCTAAGCCGACAAATGGAAGGCCCGGACCACAAGGCGTCACTTGAGCCGTCCGAATTGACCGATATGGTTCGCGCTATACGGAATGTCGAGACTGCTCTGGGCGCACCGGAGAAAATCGTCACGGCTGCCGAAAAAGCCAATATTGCCATAGCTCGCCGCAGTATCGTTGCCGCACGACACATAGTCAAAGGCCATACAATTACGGCCGAGGACATTACCACAAAACGCCCCGGTACAGGATTGTCGCCAATGTTGTGGGACGAAGTAATAGGCTCCAAAGCTTCACGCGACTACAACACAAACGAACTCATCGAATTAAGCTGACCTTAAAATAATATCGAGCACAACTTCCATAGCCATTATGGACATTATGGCATAACAACTTCCAAATTCAATCAAAATTGGCCATACTCGCACAAATAGACAATATCACCAAAAGCTACGGCGACCGTATGCTCTTGGATTCCATATCCTTCGGCATCAACGAAGGCGACAAAATAGGCCTGATAGCCAAAAACGGCACAGGCAAGACAACATTGCTGCGCATCATCGCCGGAAAGGAGGAACCCGATAGCGGCACCATAGTCTTCCGCAACGACCTACGCTTAGCCATACTCGAGCAGAATCCCGTATTTGCAGACGACAGCGTCACCGCCGCCAATGCCGCCCCCGAATTAGGCGACGAAGCCTCGGAGACGCACAGCCGATACATACGCCTATTGTCCGGACTGGGCGTCAACGACACATCTGTACCTCTGGCCAAGATGTCCGGCGGACAACGCAAACGCGTGGCCATGGCACGAGCCATAGCCACCGAGCCGCAACTTCTGATATTGGACGAACCTACCAACCACTTGGATATCACTGCTATCGAATGGCTGGAAGCATATCTGGCCAAAGCTCGTATGACGCTGCTGATGGTGACTCACGACCGCTATTTCCTGGACCGAGTGTGCAGCAAAATTATTGAGATAGACCGTACACATATATACACTTACGACGGCAATTACGACTACTTCCTGCGCCGACGTGCCGAACGTATCAGCGCCATGTCCGCCGAATTGGACCGCGTCAACAACCTGCTGCGCAAGGAACAAGATTGGATGTCGCGACAACCGCAAGCTCGCGCCGGCAAGGCCAGATACCGCATAGAGCAGTTTTACGACCTCAAGGAACGCAGCCGTATCAACATCACAGAGCGCAACGTAGACCTCGGAAACGCCTCCAAGGTCTATATCGGCAGCAAAATATTTGAGGCACGACACATCTCCAAGGCCTTTGGCGACCACGTCATCGTCCGCGACTTCTCCTACGACTTTGCTCGAGGCGAAAAAGTCGGAATTATCGGTGCCAACGGCATCGGCAAATCCACCTTTGTAAAAATGCTTTTGGGATTGGTACCGCAAGACAGCGGCGAATGGAACATCGGCGAAACGGTACGCTTCGGCTACTACAGTCAGGATAGATTTGTCCCGACACCGGGCAAGCGAGTCATCGATGTCATCACCGACATCGCCGATGATATCGAATACGAGGGCGCTCGGCTCAACGCCTCACAGCTGCTCAAGCGCTTTCTCTTCGACGTACCGGCCCAACAAAAATATGTTGAAACCCTCAGCGGCGGCGAATTGTGTCGTCTACATCTGGCCTCTGTGCTCATGCGTCAACCTAACTTCTTGATATTGGACGAACCGACCAACGACTTGGATATCGTCACGCTGGGCATTCTCGAGGAATACCTCACCAAGTTCAACGGCTGCGCCATTATCATCAGTCACGACCGATACTTTCTGGACAACATCGTAGACCACATATTTGTACTCGAAGGCGATGGCATCATCCGCGACTTCCCCGGCAATTACAGCGATTACCGCACATGGAAAGCCGAGCAAGCATCACAAGCACCGACTCAACGCGTCAAGACACAGAACGTCAAAATCAAGACCCCTCAACGCCGGCGCCGCAGCTTCAAGGAGCAACGCGAGTTTGAAGCCCTGACCGCCGAGATAGACGCACTCTCCGCCGAACGAGCCTCGCTGGAAGCGGCCTTTGCAGGCAATTCCACACCGGATGCCGACATTGCAGCCATGAGCGCCCGTTACAGCCAAGTCAAAGACCTCCTCGACGAAAAAGAAATGCGCTGGCTCGAACTCTCCGAAATAGAATAACCGCGCCTATTGACATAACACTCCCGATTTAGACATATAGGTACAAAAAAATGGCGGGCGTGTCATCATCTGAGAGACACGCCCGCCGCTATTTTAGGTGGAAGTCGTTATATGCTTAGCGTACAAGCACCTTGTGTGCAGTGCCGTCTACAGTGACGATATACAAGCCGGGGGCGGAAACGCTCAGCGAAGGCTGGAGCGCACCTGCGACATTGTATACCGTGGCGGTGGTGTACTCGCCGGCGATTACAATCTCGCGGCCGTCTGCATAGACTTTGACTGCCGTTGCCGGGTCGGCATCCACGGTGACATCATCCACGCCGAGAACGGATTTAGTGCCGAGAACGATGTAGCCGTTGGCCGGAATAGTGCATTTGACTGTTGTACCGCTAAATGTCGGAGTGGCCGTCAGATTTTTGCTTGAGCTGAGCACCTGGTAGTTGGATGCGGAAATCTTCTGTACCGAGTAGCCGACATTTTTGGCTGAGCCGTCCACGTTGGGATTAATGAGGGCAATGATTTCGTCGTTGCCGTTATTGAGGCGGATGATGCGGTTGGTGCTGAAAGACTGAGTGTTCATACCCACCTGTGTGAAAGTTCCGTTGATAAAGAGGTCAGGATTATTGCGACGCAGGTTGCACATAGCTTGGTATGCCTCGAAGATGCAGACATAGTCGGTCGCGTCTTTATAGTACCATACCACTGTCTTGGGATCGGTATTGTTGCTGTTGTCGGAGTTCTTGGTGGTCTGGTTAGCCCCAAACTCGCCGAACTGCCATATCATCTTCGGCCCGGGCGTGAGCAGCATCTGTACGGCCAGTTGAGCCAAGCGATACGAACGCTTGTTTTGGTCTTCTTTGACCGAACCGTAGCCGTAAGCTTTCTGCTTGTAGCCTACGCGTTCTTCGTCATGGCTTTCGGCGTATGCCACGGTCGAGAATGCCGTGCGGCTGTCGGAGGTGGAGAGAAAGCGCTCGAGGTTTGAACCGGAGGCATAACCCATGCCGAACTGACAGGAATTGTAATTAATGTTGGCCCAGTTGAGCTGACCATCGGCGGCCATTTCATTTTCTTCCTTGTCACCGGCGAGATTCTCATTGATATGTATTCCGTTGGGCTTGACGGCCTTGATGGCTGCATGGAGGTCTTTCATTACGGCCACGCGCGAAGCGTTATATGCTTCCGTGCCGGAGGGATAGGATGTGCCGAGACCTTTGACGAGGTCAAAGCGGAAGCCGTCAACGTTATACGCTGTCATCCAGTACTTGATGGCGTCTTTCCACTGCTGACGCACCAAGGGATTTTCCTGTTTCCAGTCGTTGAGCACGCTGTAGTCGTGCGGAGCGGTCTGGTTGTAGAAGGGGTTGGAGGCTATGGGATACATCTGATACCAGGGGTGCAGGCCATCGCTTTGGTTGAATACAATGTCGAGGATGACGGCTATACCGTTTCTGTGGCATAACTCCACAAAGTCCTTGAGGTCTTTGGGCGATCCGTATGCTTTGTCCGGTGCCATGTAGAAGTTGGTATTGTAGCCCCACGAGTTGTTGCCGTTAAATTCCATAACCGGCATCAGCTCAACGGCATTGATGCCGAGACTGCGCAGATAAGGAATCTTTTCTATGGCCTTGCGCAGAGTGCCCTCGCCATTGGCCTGGCGATCGGTACCGGTAAAGTCGCGGACGAGCATCTCATATATTACCAAATTGCGGTGGTCGGGAATGGTAAAATCGCTGAATTTGTAATTGCCATCAAGATCGCCGCGATATACTGCCATCATCGTGTCGTCAAATTTCTCGTACGGATACTTGGGCATATCGGGCCATATGGAGGAATCGAGCCATTTGTCGCTGTAAGGATCGAGCACCATGTGTGCATAGGGGTCGCCCACTTTGGTGATGCCGTCTACAATATAGTAGTACGGATACCACGTGTTTTCCTGAAGGTCGCTGACTGTGCGGAAGAAGTAGCGCTGTCCGTTATAGTCCTGATATTTCATTTCGCACTGATTGGCGATTGTCGAGTAGTTGCTCCATGCGCCTACAAGCATCACGTTTTTCTTGCCGGGAGCGGCGATGCAGAAGGTCACTGTACCATCGGCGTTCTTCACGGCGCCCATCTTGGGCACACCGCCGGGATATGTACCCGCGGGCGAGTCGGTGATATAGCTTACAGTGTAGGTCTTGGTCATAGTCTTGGTGCCGTCTGTTGTCGTAGCCACGGCCTTGAAGTCGTAAGTGCCTGGGACGGCCATATTATACTCGGAAGAATAGGTGGTGGCATTGGACTTGCGACCAAAGCGGAAGGTGCCGTTGTAGAGTTCTATCGTGCAAGGCTCGGTAGTATTGACCGTAAGCGTGGCCTTTGCCTCGGCTGTGATGACCTTGGGGGTGGACACGGTCAAAGACATCTGGAAGCCGGGCTCGAGAACATCCACAAGGATATCGCCGCCGGAGGATGTCTTGCCTTCCTTGTTGCAATCGCCCGTGCGGAATACCACGGCTATCTTTTGCACGGTCTCTGATGCATCGGTAATACCGAAATAGGTGCGGATGTCGCCAATAGACAAGGTATATGTATTGGGCGACACGTATTTCAGCTTGTACTTGGCTGCATTATCGCCCCATTTGGAGGGCGCATACTTCCAATCGGATGTGTTGGCACTCTTATTGGTAATCACGCCTATATGGGCGTACACGGGTGTAGTCGCGGACAGTCCCTTGAGGCCGCCGTTGCCCAAAGGCGAATCGGCATGGTAAGTCAGCACGACATCTTTACTGGCCTCTTGCAGCAAGGCCGGAAAGGTAGTGACTATCTGTGCAAAAGCTCCGGAGATTCCCAGCACAAATGCCGCCACCCAAAATGTGATCAGTCGTTTAATCATATTATTGGTCTATGTTTTTAATTAATGTTATGTGTTTGTTTCTCTTAGTATTCGTATGTCTTGGACGTATCGGACATACGCGTAAGTATGTTTTATATCTCTCTGCAAATGTACACATTTTCGGTGAAATACAACACCTTTCCCGCCGAAAGTGTATATAGCCACCACCACAAATTCCATCGCAAATGCTGCCGATAAGATTATCAGACCATAATGACACAGTCAAATAGTGCATGCTCCAACATGTCCAGATGATAGTCCATTGCGACATTAACTTTATTTAACCACATTTTGTGTCACTTTTAGGCGCCTTATGCGTCTAATAAGCAAACGAACAATACAAGAGATTTTTTTCAAAGAAACAGTTTCCATAGGTTTTTTAGACAATAACAATCAGACAATTCTACGTCTTTCGGCCCGGGGTTCCCGGCGATGGGAGCCCCGGCGAAATGACAAGAATTCTAAGAAAAGCCCCCCACAATCCGATGAACAAATTTGCGACATCATTCCTCCTCGCACTCCTCCTAATAATATGTATGGGCAGCACGCCCGCCTCGGCCTATACCGTCAAGGTGAAAGCCGTAGACCCGTCGGGCAATCCCGAAGAATATGCAACATGCCGTGTTTTCGGCAGCGACAGCATCCACCCCGTGGCTGCCGGCGTCACTGATACGCTGGGCATTTGGACGGGAAGTATCGCCAAGGCCGGAACATACCGCCTGCAACTGGAAGTGATTGGCAGCGCCGTTGCCGTCAAAAATTTCACCATCAGCGATGCAGCCCCCGTAGCCGATCTCGGGACAATGACCTCCGGCATCAACGAGCTTTCGGAAGTCGTGGTTACGGCTCAGCGCCCCATAATCACCAAGGAAATCGACCGCATAGGCTATGACGTCAAGGCCGATGCAACGGCACAGACGCTCACTGTCCGCGAAGTCCTGCGCCGCGTCCCTATGGTCAGCGTCGACGGCGAGGGCAATATCAAGGTCAACGGAAGCTCTAATTTCAAGGTCTTCAAAAACGGCCGTCCCAGCAACTCGCTCAGCAAAAACGCCAAGGACATCTTTGACGCCCTACCGGCAGCATCCATCAAGCGTATCGAAGTCATCACCGAACCGGGTGCCAAGTATGATGCCGAGGGTATCGGCGCCATCCTCAACATCGTCACGGACAATGAAACTGTCATCAAGGGCATCACCGGTCGCGTAGGCGGCAGCTACGACTTTATTAACAATCGTGCGGACGGTAATCTATGGCTATCCTCCCAAATCGACAAAGTGACTTTCAGTATCAGCGGTGGTGTATCCAATATTCCCGAAAAAATGCAGCGAAACCGCTCAGAATACGATTACACCTACGAAAACGGAACACGAAGCCTACGCACCGAGGATCAACGCGTCCACGGCCTGGTCGAGTGGTTCGGCGGCGAAGCATCCTGGGAAATCGACTCGCTCAATCTCTTCTCCGGCGAATTTAACGGCTATGAATACCACGTCAATGGATACGGCACAGGAACGCAGACTTTGACTGCCACTGACGGTAGCCTGCTCAGCAAATACTCCTCCACGTATGATATCGCCAACTCATCCTACTTCGACATCGACGGTAACATCAACTATCAGCATCTGACTCGGCGCAAGGGCGAAGCATTGACTTTCAGCTATATGATTTCTACCACGCGCCAAAAACAACAAGCCGATACGCACTACAGCGACATCTTTGGCTCAATGTTCGAATACACGGATTTCAACAACGATTTCCGTCTCAACTTCATCGAGCATACCTTCCAAGCCGACTGGACTCGCCCCATAGTCAAAAGTCATACGCTGGACATGGGTGCCAAGTATATCCTACGTCGCAACCGCTCTAAGACCAACAGCGAGTATATCGGATGGCAGAATCTGTACAGCGATTTCCGTCACATCACGGACGTTGCCGCTGCATACGCCGAGTACTCCTTAAAAGTCAGCAAAATGACGCTGCGTGCCGGTCTACGCTACGAGTTCTCCAAGCTCAAGGCCGACTATCCCGACGGCAGTCAGGACGCATTCTCATCCAGCCTCAACGACTGGGTACCCAGTGCCGCCGCATCATGGCAAATTAACGATGCCAATACCCTGACGGCCAATTACGCCACACGCATCAGCCGCCCCGGTATATCCTACCTCAACCCGGCCAAGAAGTACACACCGACATCCCTGTCAGAAGGCAATCCCAATCTCGAAAGTGCACATGCACAGAGCGTCAAACTCACCTATATGCTGATACGTCCGCGCATCAACCTCAACATGTGGTCGCAATACGCATTCACCAACAACGACATAGCCGGCGTCACAATTCTGGAAGGCAATATCCTGCACAGCACTTACGAAAACATAGGCAAGATACGTACATTCTCAGCCGGTGGCTTTATGCAATGGACGCCCATGGACAAAACTTCTGTCATGGTTTCCGGCAGCATAAATTACAACGACATCAGCCAGACGATATTCAAAAACACCGGCTGGGGCGGCAATATCTATATGCGTGCCACGCAAAAGCTGCCACTCAATATCGAAGCCGAACTATGGGCCAACTACTATCAGTTCTCTCTATCCGATGCTTTCACCCGCAGCAAAAACGGCTTTATGAATAATTTCTGGTACGGACTTTCTCTCACAGGCAGTTACTTAAAAAACAAGGCACTAAGCGTCTCACTGCGACTGACCAACCCCTTCGGACAGCATAACAGCTACTTCAGAAACGAGGCTGTTCGCGGTGCATACACCGGCACAAGCGTGATGCGTATGGATGATACGCGTATGCAGATAGGTCTATCAGTCGGCTATCGCTTCGGCAACCTCAACGCCTCGGTCAAAAAAACAGCCGCTCGTATCACCAACGATGACCTCCAAGGCCGCAAAAACTAAGAGTCCTCGGAGAACACTAAGAATAATAGAAATTATAGGAATTATAGAAATAATGGGAGTAATGGGACCTATGCCATTGCTCCCATTATTCTTATTATTCCCATTATTCTCTCCCGGATTACCCCAGATTGACAACAGTGATGCCGGCACCGCCGAAGCGGACATCCTCGTCGGCATAGGACCTTACCGCCGAGACCGTATCAAGATACTGCCGTATTGCGGTACGCAGCGCACCCGTACCGGTGCCGTGCAGGATGCGCACGCGTCCGGCGCTGAACTGCACAGCGTCATCTATAAAGTGCATCACGGCTTGTAAAGCCTCGTCGGCACGGAAGCCGCGAAGGTCTATCTCCGGATTGAAGGACAATTGACGACGGCGTATATCCTCGCCCGTGGACACGGAGACAAAGGACGCAGCCTGCGATGCCCCACCCTTTTCGGGACGACGCATAGTTGGCGTCAACCGTGCCACCGGAACATCCATCTTCAATGCGCCAAAGGCCACCATAGCTTTCTTGCCCTCAAGCGAGATGACGCGGCCGGGCTGTCCCTGATTGTCAAGCAATACATATATACCGGGCTCTATTGTACGCACAGGCTCAACCTTGGACGACACTGCGGCCTTTGGCACGGATGTTTTAGCCTTATTGGTTGATTTTGGGGCACGCTCGACCGGCTGTTCGGCAGCTTTGTCTTCGAGGGCGCGACGTTGTTGGCGCAGACGCTCGCGCGCCTGTTGCGTACGATCGCGTTCGGCCTGAGCCTCACGTATGTCGCGTATAGTACGCTCCACAGCCGCATTGCTCTCGCTGACGATGCGCAGGCCTTCCTGCCGCGCCTCATCCAGTATGGCACGACTGCGGCTGTCAAGGTCTTGCTGCTTGGTCTCGTAACGGTCGATGACTTCCTCAAGATGTTTATGACGTCGACGAATGTCCTCACGCTTATTGGCCCAGTAACGCTTGTCGCGTGCTATATCCAGCAGATACTTGTCCAAATTGACATAATCGCTACCCACGATGGCACAGGCATCATCAATGACATCGGACGGCAATCCGGTCTTGCGAGCAATTTCGATGGCAAACGAGCTGCCGGGATGTCCTATATCGAGACGGAACAACGGCTGCATACGCTGGCGGTCGTAGAGCATTGACCCATTAATTAATCCGGGAACTTCGGAGGCAAGAGTCTTGAGATTTTGGTAATGGGTGGTGACCACGCCCCACATCCCGGCGGCATTGAAGCGCATTAATAGCGCCTGGGCTATAGCGCCGCCTATCTGCGGCTCTGTTCCCGAGCCGAATTCATCTATAAGGAAGAGGTCGGCATCTCCGGAATGTTCCAGCATATATTTCATCGCCAACAGGTGCGAGCTGTAAGTACTCAGGTCGTCATCCATGGATTGGTCGTCCCCGATGTCCACCATCAGGCGCTTCATCACGCCCATATCCGAATCGGCAGACACCGTCGGCAACATTCCGCATTGCAGCATATATTGCTCGACAGCCACGGTTTTCAGAGCTATGGACTTGCCGCCGGCATTAGGACCGGAAATAACAAGTATACGACCCTTATCACGGTCAAGAGTGATGTCCAACGGAACAATCGCGCGACCGTGGCGATGCAGCGCCGCCTCGAGTGCCGGATGCCGCGCCTGTTGCAGATTTAAGCAGGGGCGGTCGGACAGCCTCGGCATGGCAGCCTCAGTGTCTATGGCCACACGTGCCTTAGCCGCAATGAAATCGAGGAGGCCGAGTCGGTCGTTAAGGTCGAGGAGCGCATCAAGATGCGGACGAATGCTATCGGCAGCAGCCACCAGCAAGCGCACGACTTCACGCCTTTCTTCAAGCTGCAATTGGCGTCCGCGGTTGCCCAACTCGACTACGGCGGCCGGCTCGATATAGACGGTCTTGCCCGTGGCGCTCTCGTCGTGTACGATACCCTGCACCATGCGTTTGTTCATAGGCGCGACAGGCAGCACAAGACGACCGTCACGCATGGCCGGGGCGGTATCCGGCTGTACCCATCCTTGGGCAACGGCTTCGCCCAGTACGCGGCGCATAGCCGATGCCATGCGCCGTTGTATGGTTGACATCTCGCGACGTATATCGGCAAGGGCAGCGGATGCATTGTCGCGCACCTGTCCGAGGTCATCTACGAGCGAAGCTATGACACGCTGCACCTCCGGAGCGGTATCCATGTCGGCGGCGATGTCGCGCAAATGCGGATATACAGCCGCACCGCTGTTTTCGGTCTTGTCAAGCCACGAGCGAACACGCATAGCTTGCCTCAAGGCTTTGAGCAGTGTCAGCAATTCGGACGCCTCGACAAATGTCCCGGGAACAGAGATGCTTTTAAGCGGTCGTTGCAAATCTTCGACACTGCCCAAATCAAGGACATCGTCACCCGTCAGCGCCTTGACCATCTCGGACACACGAGCCAAACGACAACGCACTTCGGCGGCATCGGCACTCCATTGCATAGCCTCGGCAGCAAGCGTACGTGCCTGCGGCGAACTGCATCGTCCTACCACCATAGCGCGTATGGCGTCAAAACCTATTTTACGCTCTATTCCATGTCGGGGAAACACCAGCGGCGAGACCTTGGCATCGCCGCCATACGCGTTCTGTTCTGTTGTATTGTCCGTATTATATTGTGTCATTGTATGTCGTAAGCAGTGTGTATTGTATTCAAGCAAGCAAAAATCATACCATCCGCCCGTCATAGTCCGCAAAACACACACGGGGCCGACACTATGCGATGTCGGCCCCGTGGTATCGGTATGCGTATCTGCGGCGTCAACGTGTCACCTTGGTGACCGTGTTGCCTTGGCGTCTAATATAGATGCCGGGAGCCAACGGCTGACGGACGCGAATGCCCTGCAGGTTGTAGTATTCCGCTTCGGATTCGTCTGCTTCATCGGTGGCAATATCTTCCACGCCCGTGACGATGCGACGCGTCATCGAATATGCCGCAAGTCCGTCACCCGAGCTGTAAACAAATAATCTTGTATTTTGAGCCGAAGCAGCGTTGTCGAGTGTATGAACACCGTCCTCATAGGAGTCTCGTTGTAGCACACTCACAGGCATCGTCGGGTCGCCACTGCCGCCACTTGCAGACCAATGGTGGTCCGAATTACCCATACCCTGCGTAGGTACAACCCAGTGCTCCGAACGGCTACCGGAAGCAGTAAAATCTACACCGGAACATATAGTCCATTTAGCTCCTTTCGTATTGTCGTGGGTGGCAATGGCCATGAACGAGTATCCGTCATGGGTGAAATATGCCATACCTCCACAGAAGTTATCGCCAAAAAGAGTCGCCAAAGGCGTGCTATTGCCCCAGCTGTACAATTTGGGCACACTTTCTGTTCCGGTTACATAGAATCGGTCGGGGCGACCGGTAAATACAACGCGTCCGGCGGCGCCTATCGCATTGATTGACATAGATTCCCTTGTAACGTTTCCATTAGTAACCTTCCATCTTATAGCATTGGATCCATTAGCAGCCAAGACATAATATGTTCCGCTATTGGAAACCGTGCCATATACGTCTATGTGGTCTATGCGAATATTGGGATCTGCTGTTTGACTGAAATACGTTGTAACTTGACCATTGCTGAGATTTACAATGCCTACAGTCAGCTTATTAGCATTACTTGCAGCCATATTGTGTACAAGCACCTGTCCGTCAGCGTCTACAAGAACGCCGTTAGTAGGGAAATAAGCTGTTGAGAAGGTGTTATCGAAAGTGAGATTAAGTGTCGACAACTGGTTACCGTTGGAAGCATCAAAACGCATCAGCGATGAAGATGCCGAGCCACTATTAGCGGTTCGTGCCGAAATATATACGACATCTCTGCCGCCTTGGTCACCGTTCTTGTCGGCACGTGCCACCATGCCGCGGCTCAGCGTTTCGCTCAGACCGGGGTTGTTGTTGGAGGCATTGCGTATCCACAGATTGGTGAGGGTCATTTGGGTGGTATTGTTGCCGTTATACGGCGTCACCGTGGGGTATTCAACCTGCTCGCGGCGCGGAGTGTAGTTGCCGTAGTCGGGGTTGACACCGTTGCCCATAATCAACTTGCGCACATCGCTGACAGCGTCCTTGAGCCCGGCGGTGCTGACGCGGACACGCCAGAAGAAGGTGCCGTTTGCGCCGAGAACCTCGGCCGGAACGGTGTATTGCAGACAGGGATACTCCTTGTGCCATCCGGTGGTACCGGTAAACACGATATTGGAGAAATTGAGGTCGGTGGCAATCTCGAGGACAGCCTTGTCGTCATTATTGTCGCTGCATACAAATACAATGTCGTCATTGAGCGTTGCTCCGTCTTCGGGCCAATCGAGGCGCGGCTTGATACACGAAGGCTCTTCCTTGGTGATGAAGTTGCGCACAGCCGAGATACCGTCCTTGTAATATCCGGAGCGATGATTGATGACGCGCCAATAGTACGGAGTCGAATAATTGAGACCTCCGGTGTTCACTGTATACGACTCGGCTGTGGTATTGTATTCCTTGGTTCCGGTGCCGAAATCGGTATTGCCGCAAATCTGCAAAGTATAGCTGTCTGAGGCGACATTGTCTCTCCATACAAAAGTGACGTTGTCGGATGTGGCCTGCTCGCCGGCTGTGGGACTTACAAGTGTCACGGGGGTCAGTTGTTCAGGTCCCGGATTGTATACCGAACGGACTGCGCTGACACCATCAAGATAGCCTTTTTTGCGGCTGATCACGCGCCAATAGTATGTGGTGGACGAATTGAGCGCCGTCATATCTATGGTATAAGATGTGGCGGAGGTGGTGTATTTGGAGACATTGCCTCCGAAGTTTTTGTCGGTAGAAATCTGTAATTCGTAGGAATTGACACCCGTGGGATCATTCCAAGTGAACGTCTGCGATGTCGCAGCACGGGCACCGTCTGCCGGCGAGGTAAGCATCACGGAAGACAGTGTCTCGGGAGCGGGAATGTAAAACGAACGCACTTCGGACGTCCCATCGATGTAACCGCCCTTATGGCTGATTACGCGCCAATAATAGGTGGAAGAGGTGGAAAGCGTTGTCAGGTCTACATAACAGGATGTAGTATTGACATTGTAAGTGGACACGCCGCTTGCAAAGTTCTTGTCCTTACTTATCTGCAAGTCATAGCTTGTGGCTGAAGCCGGGTCGTTCCACCCGAAAGTACACCCTATCGAAACTCTTTCGCCGGCTGCCGGCGATGTCAGCGTCACAGCCTTGAGCGTCTCGGACGGAGGCATATTGGAGGTAGCTCCCATGGCCCATTCATTGCCATAGCGGTCGAGGGCGGCCACGCCGTGCCAGTAGCCCGAAGTTTTGTTCGAGGGAATAGTGGCGCTTGTCGAGTAAGTGATGTCCACGATATACTCGGCACGCAATCCGTTGTGCTCGGTAGACGCTGCCTGTATTGCATTTGTACCCAGAGGCACAGCATACACTATGTAACGGCTGTTGCTCTTGCCTGTCCACGAAAGAGTGGTTCCGCTAAGCTTGACATTGGTCACCTTACCCAAGTCGGGAGCATTGTACCACGTCATGGCCGGCACCGATGCCGGATATTGATAGGCATTCTGCTTTACATAAGTATCGTAGCCATTAAACATCCTATACGATGAATACATGATTTCTCCCGGGGCCTTATCGCGATTGGTATTACGGGTTTGGTTCAGCTGACGTACAAGCTCGGCATAACCGGTATCATTGATAGGTATCAACCCTAATTCTAAGGTTTGCGAAGCGTATATATGACGACCAAATTTCTCAGCCGCTTTACTATACCAGTCTATCATCGGTCCAAAAGGATTCGTGGTGTGTGAATTTGGCCAGTAAAGTTGCGGCGAAATATAATCCACGGTCTTATTACGCAACCAAGCAAGAGGATCCGAATAGATGCCGTTATACTGATTTTCCGGTGGTTTACATGTTAGGCCATCATATGAGTAATTATACATTGACGGCAATCCGTCACTATCTTTTAGTCCTCCATATGCAGCGCCTGCAGGTGAAACGCCAAAACGGAGATATGGCTTTACCTTATGTATCCAGTAATTAGCCATTTCAATCATCTCGTTGACATTGTTGCGGCGCCAATCGGCCAAGGACATCGAACCACCATTATTACGATAAGACTGATAGTTGCTCCAATCATCGGCACTTGAATCACTGGACAAACCCTCCGGATAAAAATAATCGTCAAAGACGATGCCATCGATATCGTAGTTGCCGGCTAAGACAATGCAAACATTGCGGATACGCGATTTCGTTTTGATATCAGACGGATCAAAGACAAAGTGAGTATATGTCTTACCGTCTTTAATGTATCTACTGGTAATCATCCAGTCCTTTACATTAACATCTTCTTGGCAATTAGTGTAGTAGTTAGCCCACTGGTTTGGAACTTCACCCTTGTAGTGTTCGCCTGAGATATCAGCCCACCGATAAGGGTTTACCCACGCATGTACCTCGATACCACGTTTATGACCTTCTTGCACCCAGTACTCAAGCATATCAAAGAAATTGGTACTCGAGCCTCGTGTACCTGTTGCAAAACGGCTTATAGGCTCTGCTACACGATACGTAGTTCCTTCGAAAGAATACGAGTTTTTTTCATACAAACGATCTGCGTACGGCCTAACATGGATAAATACGGCATTGAGACCGGCAGCCTTCGCCTTATCAAGGTACCATTCTATTTTCGCTTTTTTTTCGGAGACACTGGCAGAAGGGTCGGGGCATCCTCCATTGATAGGTGTGAACCAAGCGGCACGGAATTCCTGCTTGGGAGTACTGTCGGCGTAGGAGACAACACTGCCTATGGCCGAAAGTGCCATGGCCAAAGCCAAGGCCATGAACTTCTTCATTTTTAGGATCATTGTTCTACTCTAAAGAATTGCAAGGTTTCTATTAGGTTTGTTTCACTTCGGATTATTTGTAATAGGCATAGCATAGAGACAGCTGCCGAAGAAGTCAGGAGAGGTCGGAGAGGAATAATAGAACGTGTCCGACGAGATTGGTTTGAAATCTCTCGAACGCTTTTTCACATACAAAAGTAAAAGTTATTTATATATTGGACAAAAAAAATATAATAAAACTTTATAATTTCACATAATTTAAGACGCAAGCATAGTCAAAGCGAGCCATTTTGCTAATAATGTAACATTATACAAATGTAAACATATAAAGAAGATACCGGCATCGGCATCGGCAATGGTGCGTACACTCCGCAGAAGCGCTGTATAAGACGACCTGTTGCAACATCACGTCCTACTCCATTGCCGCCGGCGATGTATACTGAAGCTCATAGTGCCAAACGTCGGCATCGGAGAGTGGCCAGGTCAATATCGAGCACAAGGACTGTGGGAAGGCTTTCCCGGTCTGTATGTAGCAGCATGTCCAGGGCGCGGGCACTTTGCAAAGCGGCCACGGTTGCCGGCGCGGGGGGAAAGATACCTCGGGGAGCTCGTCCGCGACTTCCGTCTCCGAAGATGTCACGATAGGATACCGAAGCAGGGCCGGCGGCATGACTGAAGGACATAACTTGGGCTTGTCGTCCGGCCACGCCTCCCAGCACACACGGTATGGATGCGGCACGTGTCGCATCGGCCACCATGGTCATAGTGGCGCCGTTGTCGGTACAATCGACCACGACATCACAACCTTGCACAAATGAAGACACGTTGTCCGCACCGAGACGCTCGAAGCGTGTATCCGCAGCCACGGACGGATTTAGCGCCGTCAGACGCTCCGCCAAGGCTTCGACTTTGGGGCGACCTACATCGCCGGTAGTATAAGCTGTTTGCCGCGGCAAGTTGGAGAGTTCCACACAATCGAAATCGATAATACGCAAGCGTCCCACACCGGCGGCGGCAAGTGCCACAGCCACGGCACCTCCCAAAGCCCCGGCACCTACGATGCCCACCATGGCGCCGACCAGACGTTGGATTCCTTCGAGTCCTATGTCGTCCACGGCCATAGTGCGCGAATGGCGCTCGGCCATATCATCTGTAAAATATGTATCGGTCATTGTCTTATGATGATTTATATTAAGGACCTTAGGGACTTTAGAGACTTTAGGGACTTTAGGGACTTTAAGGACTTTAAGGACTTTAAGGACCTTAGAGTTTCTAAAAGCCTGAAAAGTCCTATTTCTCAGTGAGTATGATCATTGTCGAACACGGCATCCCAGTCCTTCCACACCGGTTCGTAGCCGTTGCGGCGTATAGCCTCGGCCACGGCATGGGGACTGCGTTCGTCAGTGACGTGGAATTGCTCGAGTGCTTCGGGCGAAGTGGCGTATCCACCCGGCTCGGTCTGGCTGCCGGCGCTCATGGATGTTACACCCAGACGCATCATATTGTCGCGGAAGCGTGGACTCTCGCGTGTCGAGTACGAGATATCTACATCGTGGTCGAAGATGCGGAAGGCCATAGTCAATTGAGCCAATTCGCGGTCCGAGATGACCACATTGGGCTGGAACCCGCTTTCGCTGGGGCACATGCGGGGAAAATTGACACTATAGCGCGTGCGCCAGTACTTGTTTTGCAAGTAGCGCAAGTGGCGAGCCATCATAATGACATCCGTGCGCCATTCCTCAAGGCCGATGAGGACACCCATACCAATTTTATGCACACCGGCACGACCCATGCGGTCATACCCATTGAGACGCCACGAGTATATGGATTTCATACCACGTGGATGGTATTTGGAATATCCGTCTCGGTGATAAGTTTCTTGGAAACATACCACGCCGTTAAGTCCGGCATCGACCAAGCGCTCGTACTGCGACTGACGCATGGGTTGCACCTCAATAGTGAGGTTGTGAAAGTACGGGCGGCAGGTATGCAACACATTCTCGAAGTATTCGGTGCCGCACAACGCCGGGAATTCGCCCGAAACTATCAGCAGGTTTTCAAAAGGCCCAAGACGGCGTATGGCGCGACATTCGGCTTCCACCTGTTCCATGGTGAGTATGGTGCGTGCCATGGGGTTGGCATGATTGAAGCCGCAATATACGCAGGCATTGGCGCAGGCATTAGAGACGTACATGGGAATGTACATCGAGATGGTGCGGCCGAATTTTTCGAGGGTGAAGCGCTGTGCCAGAGCGGCCATGTCTTCGATATATGGAGCGGCAGCCGGCGAAATCAGCGCCATGAACTCGTCCGGAGTCAAGCGGCGCTGATTGGCGGCGGCCACAGCAAGAGCCGCCTCCACCATCGAAGCCGTGACTGCGTAGGCACGCTTGGTGGTGTCATCCCAGCCGTATCGGTCGATGATGTCGGCAAAACCGTGGTTGTCGTCCGGCGATATAATTTCTTTGGACATAAA
>Ga0129310_1001811_pt1 | contig 17535 bp, 20 predicted proteins | sample Go1ome_2_FD_94433 | JGI IMG/M metagenome (GOLD analysis project Ga0129310, IMG submission 94433) | Western lowland gorrila individual fecal microbial communities from Wisconsin, USA - Go1022A metagenome | ecosystem: Host-associated > Mammals > Digestive system > Large intestine > Fecal | place...
GAGGATGGTGTAGATTTTGTTTTGAAGAATTTCCAGCGTATGCAGGGTGGGGAAATCTTTATACCAAAGATTCCATCTATGAGAATACTGGATTTGGCCAAGGCAATAGCCCCAAATGCCAAAATAAAGGTCATCGGCATTCGCCCAGGCGAAAAACTTCATGAGGTTATGTGTCCTAGTGATTTGTACTATGAAACTGTAGAATTCCCAGATCATTTTGTTATTAAGCCAAGTATAGAGTTTGCCAAAAAAATAGATTATACAACCAATGCTTTAGGGGAACATGGACATATGGTAGCAGATGGCTTTGATTACAATTCTGGTAACAATCCTCATTTCCTTACTGTAGAGGAACTAAAGGAGATGAATCCATGATTTATTATGGTAGACAAAATATAAATGCCAAAGATATTCAATCTGTGGTTGATGTACTTAATTCAGATTTTCTTACTCAGGGGCCGGTTTTAGAGCAATTTGAAAAAAAAGTTGCTGAGTATTGCGGTGCAAAATACGCTGTAGCTGTAACCAATGCAACCTCTGCCTTGCATATTGCTTGTAGAGCTGCAGGATTGGGAGAGGGAGATAGCCTTTGGACTTCTCCTATTACCTTTACAGCTTCTGCCAATTGTGGTAGGTACTGTGGCGCTAATGTGGATTTCGTAGATATTGATTCTGCAACCTACAATATGAGTGTGACTTTGCTGGCTGAAAAATTGGAAAAAGCCAAGAAGAATGGCAAACTGCCGAAAATGGTTGTGCCTGTACACTTAGCAGGCCAGTCCTGTGCTATGAAGGAAATCCATGAGCTGGCAGAAAGGTATGGCTTTACTGTATCAGAGGATGCTTCTCATGCTATCGGGGCAGATTATCTGGATACAAAAGTAGGAAGTTGCCAGTATTCTGATATGACAGTATTCAGCTTTCATCCTGTGAAGATTATTACCACAGGAGAAGGCGGTATGGTGCTTACCAATAATGAGGAACTGTACAAGAAGCTGTGTCTCTATAGAAGTCATGGTATTACTCGTGATGTTTCCTTAATGACACACGAAGCGGATGGCCCTTGGTATTACCAGCAGGTTGATTTGGGGTATAACTATCGCATGACAGAAATGCAGGCAGCCTTGGGCTATAGTCAGATGGATAGACTGGATGAGTTTGTAGCCCGCAGGCGCTATTTGGTAAATAGATATAACGAGCTGTTGCAGAATATGGATGTGGTAACACCATATGTTTTGCCAGAAGCTAATCCATCCTGGCATTTGTACATGATACGAGTTGATTTTACAAAGCTTAGCACTGATAAGGTAAAGCTATTTGCTGAAATGAAGAAACGTGATATTGTGCTAAATTTGCATTATATTCCGGTACACACTCAGCCATATTATCAGGAGCTAGGTTTTAAACAGGGAGATTTCCCTAATAGTGAAAAATATTATGCAGAAATATTTACTCTGCCACTTTATTATGATTTGACAGAAAAACAACAGGATGAAATTGTAGCTGCACTGCGTGAAGTATTGAAATAGTATTTTGGAGGCGCTGGTATGGAACTTTGTTTGGGAACTGTGCAATTTGGTATGGATTATGGCATATCTGGACAAAAGCAGCCTACCGTTGAGCAGGCTGTAAATATGCTGGACTTTGCTATACAGAATGGTATCAATACAATTGATACCGCCAATGCCTATGGCACAGCTGAGGATGTGGTAGGATGTTTTTTGCAAAAAAAGACTATTGCCAGAGATAAATTATGGATTATATCCAAATTTAGACCAAATCTTTTAGATGATGCTTCTGAGGATAAATACTATGGAATTATGAAGCAGAATCTAGAGAAAAGTCTGGCAAGATTACATCTGGATTATTTGGATACATATCTTCTTCATAGTGCTAGATATGTGTATAACGATGCCATTATTGAAACTCTAAATCGTTTGAAAAAGGAAGGCTACGCCCGTAAGGTAGGTGTTTCGGTTTATGAGCCAGAGGAGGCAAAAAAGTGTATAGAACGCGCTAATGTAGACTTCATGCAGCTGCCATACAGTATTTTTGACCAGCGAATGAAGAATAATGGTGTATTTGATTTAGCTGATGCTAATGGAAACACAACGCAAATTCATTCTCGAAGCGCCTTTATTCAAGGCTTGATTCTTATGCAAGGAAATCAGGTTCCGGATTTTCTGACTAAAGCTAAACCGATTGTTAGATTAATTGATAAGCTTTGTAAAAAGTATAATATTTCCAGAATCGCATTGGCTATGAATTATGTAAAACAGGAAAAGGCTATCAGTCATTTGGTGTTCGGTGTAGATAATATAGAGCAGTTGAAGGAAAATATAGACATTTTCCAGACAGATATATCCAAGAAAATTGTTGATGATATATCCAGAGAATTTAAGGATATTGAAGCTGATATAGTAATGCCAAGTCTGTGGAGGAGATAGAGATGTTGGTAAGTAATGTTCGCAAAGTAATAAAGGATGAGTTATCTGTTGTTTTTTTATCAGATGATAAAAGTATATGGCGCGAAAAAGAGCAAAACGTAAGGGATTATGTTCCGATAGATTATGCATTTTATAATATAATCTATCAAAAGAAATATTTTGAGGCACTTTATGACGACTATACAGATATTTCCATCGTAATTTTGGGAGGTGGAATACCGATTGGCTTGTGGCCGTTAGCATACTGGAGAATGAATGATGTACATATAATAGGAAGCAATGGTTTAGAAGTATTACCTCCATTAATTGTTAATAATAGCCTTACTACAGAAGTAAGAAAAAAAATATTTAAGAAATGTATAAATGTCCTAGAACGTGTTTGTGATGAAATGAATATTTCATCATATTGTGTTAGGGAAGTATTAATGAAGAATGGATATAGCGCTTGGAGTCAGTGTTTTCTAGAGAATAATGTTTATGTAAGAAATGTTTCTATGGGATGTTTTGTCGACTTATCCTTGCCATTGGATATAATATTTAAAAAAATGCGAAGAACAAATAGACGTCGTATAAAACAAGCAAAATCGTTGTGGAAAAGTAAAATTATAACAAAAAATGATGATGTAGATACTATAAATTCAACGTTTCGCCAATTCAGAAAGCTTCATATGGAGGTAGCAGGGCGCGAAACGCGGAGTAAAGACACTTGGGATATCCAATGCGAAGCATTAAAGAACAGTGATGATTTTGTTATATTACTTTATAACAAGGATAATGAATTAATAGGAGCAGCACTATATTCTACTACTAATACAAATGTAACTTATAGTGTGGGAGCATATAGGAGAGAATTATTTAAGCAACCTATAGGACATCTTAGTCAATGGTTGGCTATAGAGTATGCCAAGAAATTGAATAAGCAATGGTATTATATTGGTCAACGGCCATATCGTAATGATTTTCTAAAACCAACAGATAAAGAGATAGCTATCGGGTATTTTAAGGAGGGGTTTGCAACAAATTTTTATCCTACCATTTATAGTGTTTGTGAATTAAAAAAGGAGTAAAAGTTTGAAATATTTAGTTTTAATTCAAGCGAGGTGTGGTTCTAGTCGCTTGCCCAACAAGGTTATGAAAAAAATTTCTGGTAAGACAGACTTGGAATGGGTACTAGAGCGTGTGAAACGAAGCAAAAAAATAGATGAGGTAATGGTAATTACTTCTATTGAAAAAAACAATTTGCCACTTATTAAGCTGTGTACCGAATTGAATACTAGAGTGTTTGTAGGCTCAGAGAATGATGTTCTGGATAGATATTATCAGGCAGCAAGATTGCTTGAGCCTGAGTATGTTATTCGCATAACCGCGGATTGTCCATTATTTGATTGGAATTATCTTGATTTAGCAATAGAACAGTTGGAAGCGGATACAGATTATATGTCTGAATTAACGGAGAGCTTTCCAGATGGTTTGGACATTGAGATTATGAAATTTTCTGTTCTAGAAGAAGCGTGGCAGAATGCGAAAATGGCTTCTGAGAGAGAACACGTTACTTTGTATATTAGAAATCATGCTGACAAATATAAACTGCAAAATTACGAATGTCCTATTTCTGGGATAGGAGATAAGAGATGGACATTGGATGAGCCAGCAGATTTAGAATTGATTGAGAAAATATATGAGTATTTTATAAATCAAGGGAAAGAAAATTTTGTCACAGAGGATATTTTGAATTTTTTAAGAGTAAATCCGGCCTTGAATAGCATTAATGCAATGATTAATCGAAATGAAGGTCTATCTAAATCACTTAAAAATGATTATGAACTTGTTTGAAAGGAGAAATAAAATGAATAAAGAAGTTAATATATTTGAAGAGCAATATATCAACAAAAAACTGAACGCACAACGGTTGTATCCCAACGAAGGACTATTGTGTTTTCTGGGGGGGCGAGGACTTTTAGGAAGAAATAATCAAGACATTAGAGTTTTAGAGGTAGGATGTGGATCTGGTGCTAATTTATGGATGTTAGCCAAGGAAGGCTTTGATGTATATGGTATGGATGCCAGCGAAGCAGGTTTGAGATTAGCTAAGGAGCATCTAAATCACAAATGGGGAGTTGATGCCAATCTTCATGTAGGAACATTTGATAATTTGCCGTATGAAAATGAATTTTTTGATATTGTTGTTGATGTTGTTAGCATGCAGCATATAGAGTTGTCAATATGTCGCAAGGCATTGAAGGAAATAAATAGAGTATTAAAACCAAACGGTACATTTTATAGTTTTAGGTTGTCTGATCATAGTGCTATGTATTTTAATAGTGGTGCAGATAAATTAGATTGCGCAACTGTAAAAAATATATCTAATGAAGATTTACCATTAAGTAATAATGGCAAAACAAGTTTTTGGAGCCCTAGTTTAGTACTACAAGAATATAGCATGGCCGACTTAAAAGTAGAATCTGTAGAAAGACGCACACGAACATACTCAGGTGCTTTATATAGTGTTGAATATTTGTCTATTATTGCAAGAAAATAGTTTTTTATTGAAAGAAGTGTTATTGTGACTACAGGACAGGATTTGTATAATGAAGCTAAGAAGGTTATTCCAGGAGGTACACAGCTTTTAAGCAAGCGACCTGAAATGTGGCTGCCAGATCAGTGGCCGGCCTATTACAGCAAGGCTAAGGGCTGTGAGGTTTGGGATTTGGATGGCAATCACTATTATGATATGAGCATAATGGGAGTTGGAGCGAATGCCTTGGGATATGCCTTTGATGAAGTGGATGATGCAGCCAAGCAGGCAATAGATAATGGTGGCATGTGTACCTTAAATGCTCCAGAGGAAGTTTATCTGGCAGAAAAACTATTGGAGCTTCATCCTTGGGCAGCTAAAGTGCGTTATGCTAAGGCAGGTGGTGAAGCTATGGCTATGGCAGCTCGAATTGCCCGTGCATATACTAAGAAGGACATTGTTTTGGTATGTGGCTATCATGGATGGCATGATTGGTATTTATCTGCAAATCTGGTTAAAGGGGATCCATTGGCTGATGTTCATCTACAGGGCTTGGCTCCTGTGGGTGTTCCTAGAGGATTGGCAGGAACAAATCTGATTTTCCATTATAACAATATTGAAGAATTTAAGGCGCTGATTGAAGAAAATCGTGGTGAAATAGCAGCTGTTGTTATGGAGCCAATCCGAAATGACTATCCAGAAAATGGTTTCTTAAATGAAATTCGTCGAATTACAAGGGAAGAAAATATTGTTTTGGTATTTGATGAAATAACAGCTGGCTTTAGATTGTGTGCTGGTGGCAGTCACAAGGTGCTAGGTGTTGAGCCAGATATGGCTATATTTGCTAAGGCTATGACAAATGGATATCCAGTATCTGCTGTTATTGGCAGAGAAGAGGTTATGCAGTCTGCACAGGAAACCTTTATCAGCAGTACCTTTTGGACTGAGCGAATTGCATTGGCAGCGACATTGAAATCAATAGAATGTTACGAAAAATATCATGTTGATGCGCATCAAAAGTATGTAGGGACTAAGGTTAAGGAAATTTGGGAAGAGACTGCCAAGAAAAATGGTATCAAAATACATATTTTTGGTATTCTTCCATTAATTCATTTTGCCTTTGAATACGAGGATGGATTGGCCTTAAAGACATACTTTACCCAGGAAATGCTTAAAGAAGGCTTTTTGGCTGCAAATGGTGTATATGCATCTTATGCTCATAATGATGAAGTATTGGAAAAATACAAAAAAGCCTGTGATGTAGTATTCGGCAAGATTGCTGGAATTTTTGCGGCTGGTAAGGATATTAGAGACAGTTTAAATGGTCCAGTATGCCATTCAGGATTTGAAAGATTAAATTAATTTTAGAGCAGGTGATTTGATGCTGGTGGTAATTAGGGCAGATGCTTCTACATCTATAGGCAGTGGACATGTTATGCGTTGCTTGACCTTGGCCCATAGGTTGAAGAAAGAAAAAAATGCCAAGGTCGTTTTTGTGATGCGTGTTTTGCCGGGAAACCTAATAGATGTGGTAGAAAAGCAGGGATTTGAGGTTTTGAAATTACCGCCAGCTAATCAAAAATATAGCTTGAGTGGATATGGCTTGTGGCTGACGGTGCCTATGGAAGTAGATGCTCAACAAACCATAGACCTATTACAGGGTTATTTGCAAGAGCATAGCTATGAGGTTGTTGATAGACTGATTGTTGATAGCTATGCCTTGGATGAGCGATGGGAGCAGGCACTGCGTCCATATTGTAAAGAAATCATGGTTATAGATGATTTGGCCAATCGCAGGCATGATTGTGATATTTTGCTAGACCAGAATTTTTATTTGAATAAGGATGCTCGCTATGCAGGAGTGGTTCCAGAGCATTGTAAAATGCTGCTAGGACCAGAGCATGCACTGCTACGAGAGGAGTTTTACGAAGCCAAAAAGCATCTTCGCAAGCGTGATGGCACAATTAAAAATATCTTAGTGTTCTACGGTGGCAGTGACTTAACCAATGAAACAGAGAAAGCTATCGAAGCATTAGTTCAGCTACACGATAAAGGCTATAGTTTTACGGTAGATGTTATTACAGGCGTATCAAATTCTCGCAGAGAAAAAATAAAGATGCTATGCAGTAAATATCATTTTTTGCATTATTATTGCCAAATCAGCAATATGGCAGAGTTTATGAACAAGGCAGATTTGATGCTGGGGGCAGGAGGATCTACTACATGGGAAAGGCTGTATATGGAGCTGCCAACTTTAGTAACTGCTGTAGCAGAGAATCAGATACAGGGATGTGAAGATTGTTGCAAAGCAGGAATGATCAATTATCTTGGGAAGGCTGCTAATGTAACGGTGGGGATAATCCAAGAGGCCATAAAACAAATGCCCTTGCCAATAGGGGACTAGAGGGAGTAACGCATATATAATGAGTAGTGAAAATATTTTTCTAAGAAAAGCTCAAAAAGATGATGTGTTAATATTATTTTGTTGGGTAAATGATCCAGTAGTACGTCAAAGTGCTTTTTGTACAGATGATATACCATTGAACTCTCATAAACGATGGTTTTTACAGGTGCTAGATAGCGACAAGGTACAAATATTTATCCTACAAAAAGGCGATCTTCCTATAGGTCAGGTTCGATTGGAATTAAAAAATGATGAGTGGATTATTGACTATAGTATAGACGCTGCATGGCGAGGTCATGGTTATGGCAGAGAGATTTTGCAGTTATTAGAAGAAAAAATGCCTGAAGGAACTATATTAGTAGCAGAGGTAAAAGATGCTAATTTAGCATCTTTGAAAGTATTTGAAAGATTAGGGTATGTAAAATTGTGTAATAGTAACAGTGGTGTAATAAAATACAGAAAATGCGTTGTGTACAATGGGGGGGGGACATGCTTCTATATAATATTTGCTATATATTGTGACTTAATATCTTCATTCAGAATGACATCTTCTAAAGAGGTGGCTGCCTGATATGAGGAAATATAATATCATAATTTTAACAGATAGGGATTCTTGGATAGCTACATATGTTGCCGCTTTGCGGAATAAATTGATAAAAATGGGGCATAATGTGCATATAGAAGAAAAATTTCCTTCTGGAAGGAATTTTGATATGTGCTTTATGTTAAGCTATTCCCGAATTGTGGGCAGGGAAATTTTGGCAAGAAACAAGCATAATCTGGTGGTACATGAAAGTGCATTGCCCCAAGGAAAAGGCTGGTCGCCTATGACTTGGCAGATTTTAGAGGGAAAAAATATTGTTCCTATAACCTTATTTGAGGCTGCTGAGTCAGTTGATGCTGGACAGATATATCTGCAAAGAGAAATGGTATTTGCCGGTAATGAGTTAGTAGAAGATTTGCGTAGTTGTCAAGGGAATACCACAGTTAATATGTGCTTGGAGTTTGTAGGTAATTATCCTGAAATTTTATCTCAGGCAAGACCACAAAAAGGACAGGAAAGCTTTTATGCTAGAAGAACTCCTGAGGATAGTCGATTAGATATAAATAGTTCTATTAAAGAGCAGTTTAATTTGTTAAGAGTTGTAGATAATAAAAAATATCCGGCATGGTTTGAATATCTTGGGAAAAAATATAGGCTGGAGATTTATGAGGAATAGTTATTGGAGGTGCGATAGTGAGCATAATTATAGTTTCCAACAAGGAATGGCATCGTAAATATATAAAGGAAATTACTACTCGCACAAACAAGGATGTTACCTACATAGATAACAAAGAGTATATAACATATGATTATCTCCATAAGCTGCAGCCAGAGTGGGTGTTTTTCCCTCACTGGTCTTATATTATACCTGCTGAGGTGTATGAAAATATGAACTGTGTTATATTTCATATGACGGATTTGCCTTTTGGTAGAGGTGGCAGTCCATTACAGAATCTCATAGCAAGAGGTATATACGAAACCAAATTGTCAGCCTTGAAATGCACAGCACAGCTGGATGCAGGGGATATATATATCAAACAGCCTTTATCTCTATGGGGAACGGCAGAGGAAATATATTTGAGAGCTGCTGAACTTACCAAGGAGATGATTATTCAGATAGTGAAGGAAAAACCACAGCTTCATAAGCAGCAGGGAGAGCCAGTAGTATTCCAGCGACGTAAGCCTTCAGAGGGAGACATAGGCAAATTGGAGGCTTTGTCAGAGGTATTTGATTATATACGTATGTTGGATGCAGATACATATCCACCTGCTTTTTTAGACAATAATAATTTGCACATAGAATTTACAAGGGCTTCTCTTAAGGAAGGATATATATTGGCCGATGCAAAAATTTTTATCAAGCATTAGGGCAATATATTAATCCACTGCAAAAGATCTACGGCAGTGCAGGGAAATCGACACAAAAGTTGTTAACAAAGGATTGTAATTGAGAGGGTTTTATGAATCGAAAAATACTAGTAGTAGCCGCACATCCGGATGATGAAGTGTTGGGATGTGGTGGTGCTATTCTTAAACATATAGAATCTGGAGATATAGTTCACACAATTATCATGGCCGAAGGTCTTACTAGCAGAGATTGCTGTAGGGACGTTGTAGGTAGAGCTGATGAATTATCAGAATTACATCAAACGGCTAAAAAAGTTGCCGATTTCATGGGTGTGGAAAAGCTCATTATGAATAATTTCCCAGATAATAGAATGGATAGCGTGGCACTTTTGGATGTTGTAAAGACGATTGAAAGGGAAGTAGATGAATTTCAGCCAGATGTTGTCTATACCCATCATGCAGGAGATGTTAATGTAGATCATCGTGTAACACATGATGCCGTAATTACAGCCTGTCGCTCCTTGCCTGGAGAGCCAGTACGGGAGATATTGTTTTTTGAAACTTTGTCCAGTACAGAATGGCAGATGATGACAGCAGACAAAATTTTTCAGCCTAATGTATATGTGGATATCACTAAGCAAATTCATAAAAAAATTAAGGTGTTGGAATTATATAGTTCAGAGATGAGAGAATATCCACATCCAAGGTCGTATGAGGGAGTCAAGATTCTAGCACGGTATCGTGGATTGATTGTGGGCTGTCCGTATGGTGAAGCATTTATGCTAGGTCGTAGTATTCGCTGAATACGAATAATGGCTACGGAAAAAAACGGGAATATCTTTCCCATAGAGGGGATGTAAATTTATGAGCAAATTTAATTTTCAGAATTTGAAAAAACCATTTATTATAGCAGAAATGAGTGGAAATCATAATCATTCATTGGAGAGAGCCTTGCAGATTGTGGATGCAGCAGCAGAGTCTGGAGTAGATGCCTTGAAGCTGCAAACCTATACAGCGGATACTATGACTATTGATAAAAGTGATGGAGAGTTCTTCATAGAGGATTCCAATAGTTTGTGGAAAGGAGAATCTCTATATAGCTTGTATCAGAAAGCCTATACACCTTGGGAATGGCATAAAGCTATTTTTGACAGGTGCAAGGAAAAAGGAATAGTTTGCTTTAGCACTCCTTTTGATTTTACGGCGGTAGATTTTTTGGAGGAATTGAATTGTCCTATTTATAAAATAGCTTCCTTTGAAAATATTGATATTCCACTGATAAAGAGGGTAGCCCAGACAGGCAAGCCTATGATTGTATCAACTGGTATGGCAAGTCTTAGCGAATTAGACGATTTGGTTCGTACTGCTAAGGAAAATGGCTGTCAAGATTTGACTTTGCTGAAATGTACTAGTAGCTATCCAGCCACACCAGAGGGAACGAACTTATTGACAATCCCACATATGAAGGAGCTGTTTAAATGCAATGTAGGCTTATCTGATCATACTCTTGGTATAGGAGCTGCGGTAGCTAGCGTGGCATTAGGAGCAACCGTTATCGAAAAGCATTTTACTTTGTCCAGAGCAGATGGCGGAGTGGACGCAGCATTTTCCATGGAACCAGCAGAAATGGCCCAGCTTGTAAGAGAATGTAATACCGCCTGTGAGGCTTTGGGCGAAGTCAGCTATGATATACAGGAACAAGAAAAGAAATCTATAGTATTTAGAAGGAGTCTGTATATTGTGGAAGATATGAAAGCCGGAGATGTAATAACGGAACGAAATATGCGAAGTATTAGACCTGGGCTAGGTTTACCACCCAAATATTATGAAGATTTATTAGGCCGGAAGATTTATAAGGATGTTAGTAGTGGCACCCCATTAAGATGGGATATTTTGTTGTAACGTAAATGTGAATGTTGTAAAAGAGGTATGTAGTTGTGTTAAAGAAAATCTTTACAAAAGTTGCTAAAAAAATTTATCGATATGATCCTAGATATGAAATTAAGAAAAATGATAAATTTAAGTATAAAAAAACACTTGTTTATTCAGTAGATCATTCGTGGAATACCTTAGAATGGTGTTTGCCAGGATTGTATTATTTAAAAAAACATTATGATGTTAATATGGTATTTTTGGCTGCTGATACGGATTTATGGCAACGGTTTTTAGAGGAAAAGCAAGTCTATTCACTGGTGGAGCAAGTTTTTGATATTATTATAATAAACACGCAGGATAATTCTAAGTGTAATTGGTTTCAAAGAAAAATCCATAGATTATGGAAATCGTTGTTGGAAGAAGAATCTTTAAAATATTTTTTTTCGAATATGAATATAGATATGATTTTATCATTTGCTACGCCATCATATGTAAACAAATATTTTAAAAATTATCATCCTGATACAATAAAAGTACGATACGAACATGGTGCTTGTAATATAATATCTCCAGCTCCTCCGAAATATCTGAATAATCATTTATCTGGTGCAGATTATTTTTTGTGTGCATGCAAGGCAATATTTGATTTAGCAGAGGAATCAAAAAAAAACAAATTAATAGAAGTAGGTTCTTCACAATTTGATAACTGGTGGAGAGACTTAATTGCTGGCAATGATATATTAGATGTACAGAAGCAATTAGATAACACGAAAAAGACTATCATGATTTTACTTCCTGCGTTGGGAAATATACGAATAAATACCGAAGAGAAAGTTGCTATAGCTAAAATTATACGCTATTTTTATGGTAAAGAGAATATTATCTTAAAATTTCATCCAAGGGAAAAGATTGAAAATAGAATGAGATTCATGAAAAATATCACGAATAGTTATCAAAATGATAAAATTATTATTACAACAATTCCGACAGAATGTATTGCTAAAATTGTAGATTGCGCAATTGTTGTTGGAATTTCTTCCGCAGCAGGAGCAGTTGTAATAAATGATGTTCCAGCAATAGAATTTTGTGGTCCTAAAATTATGGATACATATCATTCTGAAACAGGCAGATATGGCACAATACTTAAGACGAATAAAGCGATAATGTCAGCAGATAATTACGATACACTAATGGATGCTGTTAATGGAATACTATATCGTAATGAATGGGATAATTATCGTGGTAAATATAAGGAGTTTATTCCAGATATTTATTATGATAATAAGGCTAGTCAAAGATTAGCAGAGGCAATAGTACATATTATGGAAAACAAAAAATAGAAAATAGGAAAATTTGGTTTTTCATTGTAGTGATCACATAAAGTCAGACTTTATAATCCAGGTGGTTATATATTGCGAAGGCATGAAACTTTTTCTGTAAAATAATATTTAGAAGTTTCTTCTATGAGATGAGGTACAATAAGTTGCGCAAAAAGAAAAGGGCGTAAAAGAAGAAATAGTTTGCAGACTCTGGTAGAATTAAGTCACGACATACCATTTTGAAAGGAGACAGCAAACTATTTCTAAAAACTGTACATCTAAACGAAGTGGTAATCAGAGGGAAAATCAAGGGATTTGTCTGTGGTAGCGTGGAGGACATCACCGAAGCATTGTGGGGCAGTGAGGTCTCACCCACTATCATTAGTGAGTAAAAATGAGAATTTCGTCTTAATGCAGGTCTGTAAACATTTTTTCGTATAATTCTTTAGGGTACCTGTAACCACCTATACATTGGATCAAATAAATCTAATGTATAGGTGGTTTTTTGTAGCAAAATATAGTGTCGCTATGACATATTATCAGTATATTTTGTTATATCAAAATATACTGGCATAAAGGAGCCAAGCTCCTTAGCTGATCGTAGAATTTCGATACAATGTTCACAGTGTTTTGAAAATATTGAGCCAGCGCGTTTGCTAGAACAGCAAGCTGCTATCATATGAATTTGTTCTGTGTAAGATGGCAAATGTTTAGATAGTATACCTATTGATTGATTAATGATAGAGTCAGGAGATTCCGTATCAGAAATGCATTTTAATTCTCTTAGTACTTGTTGAATAGGTTTTTTTTGAGAATCATATCCTTCGTTATGCAATCTGTGAGAAGCGTATTTCCAAAAATGTAATGCGTATATAACATTGGCACGTTGCTGAAGAGAAAGCTGTTTTTTTGTCGATTTAAAATAATTAATTCCCAAAATTATGTGTACTATGTATAGATAGTAAATCAAATCTACATTGTGTTGTAGATTTATATTTGCTGATATGCTAAAAAGGTTATCTTCTAAATAGGAAATAATAGATTCTTCATATGGGATTTTTGAGCGACCTGAAATCCAGTCGGCGGATACTCCAAAAAGATCTATTATGTTTATAAAAGTACTATAAAGTGGCGTAGAAGAGCCATTTTCCATTTTTGTTATAGATACTTGACTTTTTAATCCTACAATGTCAGCTAATAATATTGTTGATAGATTATGAGTTTTTCTTAAAATTCGTAAGTTTTCTGGAAAATTTTTATGTGAATACATAATTAACCTCTTGCTTTTATACATGTAATACTATAAAATAAAAATATCGTAAAAAACATAAAAGATGATTTGAAATTATTGCTAAAATATAATTTTAATATAGTTATTTTAGGGTTGTTATTAAACTATGAGAAAAAATCTGCATATTTAAAGATATCTAAAAGAAATTTTATGTTATTGAGTTATAAGGAGGAGCGTTGTGTAGAAAATAGTATACGTAATGGTATCCATAATGGCAATGTTAATATTGGTTAGTGTGAGATTTGATTTTGCATGGATTAAATATATAGTAATATTTAAACTTATACTCATTATAAGTTTAATATACAGTTCTTATAAAATCAACTGTAAAGAATATACACACTGCAAGGGAATATGCAGTAAATTATTTATATTATTATTTATAGGTACAAAGAATTTTGTCGCGCAAGGATAAGAGAAAAAGGTAAATAATACATTGATTTTATATATTTTATTGCGGTAGGAGAGATGGATAAGAATGAAGGTACAGAGTGAATTTGACAATGATTCTATTTGGCGTTTTATCAGAATTAATGATTTATTAATGACGGTTTTGGCGGGAAGTGTCTCGACGCTGTTATCGCAACTATTGGATTTGCAGAAATGTTTTTACGCTTATAGTATGTATGGCTATTATGAAATAAAGCAAAATATTATGTTGATATCTACAGGTCATATATCACTTGATTTGATGTTTTTAGCACCAATGCTTGGTTATGTATCTTATATAAGTTGTAGTGTTATAGCAATGAATAAAAGGAAAAATTTTCGAAATTGTCTCTTATGTATGTTTGTATTTCCAGCTATGCTATTATGGGTTGCTCCTAAAAATTATACGTTTATGGAAGTTGTATTAATAATTACATGTCATGTATTTATTACTCTTTTGTGGGGTTACTTTCTAGACGAGCCTTGGTATAATGCAGCTATTCAAGATGATAAGGTGAATGATGGGTTAGAAAAAAGAAAGTTATTTAAAATCATGTATTTTGTTATGATAATGATGATGATTTTTACATATCTTATATATAGTTCTTATGATGAAGGTTATAATTATGCAAAAAGCAGAAAAGAATATGGTATTGTAAATTTAAATGATGAAAATTTTGCTGTTATAGACTCAAATACCGAAAAATCAGTATTGCAGAAGTGCTATATCAATGAAAGTGATAATACAGTGGTAATTCAAAAAAATATATATGCTATCATAGACAATAATGGTCATATCATAAATAACAGGAGATTTGATAGCGTGAAAATAGAGGATTAAGTGGCAGGTCATAATAATTTGTGTAAATTCTTTTTCATATACAGAGGGATATAATGATAAATTTGCATATCCCTTGCCTAATTGTTTTAGTAATGCAGATGACATAATACAACTTTTTATGGAATTTTTATCATATTCCAATGTTCTTAATGCTGATAAGATAAGTATGGTCAGACAGGAGGTGTTGTTTGATGACTACTGATTTTGCATGGATTGATGAATATTATAACTGGTTGCGTGGTAATGCTTCCGCCAAGCAGTTGCAGAATGGGTGGACGGAGATTGGAACACCTTTTATGGATAGGCATAATGACGGTTTGGTAATATACGCAAAATTGGAAAATGATAGTATTACTTTGTCTGATGATGGCTATATTATTGGAGATTTGTTGGCAGATGGTATGACTTTGCGAGGCAAAAAGCGGAAAGAATTACTAGAAAATTTTTTGTTATCCTATGGTGTACAGAATATAAATAATGAGTTAATAATGCATACTACGGTAGAGGATTATCCAGTTAGTATGCATATGTTTCTTCAGGCAATGTTATCTATAAATGATATGTTTATGTTAAATAATGCATCCGTAAAAGGTATATTTTTGGATGATGTAGCATCATTTCTGGATGAACAACAAGTTATATATACTCCTAGTTTTATTGCTAAAGGCAGTACTGGATTGGAGTTTAATTTTCATTTTCAAATTGCAGGGAAACAATCTGAGATACTCATAAATACTTTTAATAAAATTAATAAGGGGAATATATCTTCATTTTTGTTTGATTGGCTGGATATTAAGGAAGCTAGGCAGAGACGAGCCAGGAAAACGGTTATGGGGTTGGCGTTTATCAATGATGATGGTGGAGTGGATAGCAAATTTTTGGAAGCTTTGAAGGCTAAAAACACAGATTATATATTGTTTTCAGAAAGAAACAATCCTGAAAATATTAGAAAACTCAAGGCTGCTTGATAATATCAAATATATGGTGATTTATACCGAACTTAAGAGTTGGATTAGAAGTGCTAACTTTTGAGTTCGGTATTTTTTGCTACAAAATCGTCTTTTAAACGCTGACTTAGATGATATGATGTGTTTGAAATGAAAAGAGAGGAGGTATAACAGTAAATTCTAGAAAATGTATGTTTCAAAGAGGGGGTGAAGATTATTAAGTTAAATTTTTATTATTGAGATGAGTTATAAAAAGGAGGTATTATATAATAATGAATATTTTGAATAAGTTATGCGAAAATTATAAGCAATTAAAAAATGTTAATAGATATACAGCTTTGAAGTATTGCTATCAATATCATAAAGTTAAAATAAATATTTATTTTGATGCATATGATGATCAAATACCAACAATGTGCCTCATAATGCATTATAATAAAGAGTATTATTTAAAAACAATATCATTACAAAATATACATTCCCAATATTTAGCAGAATTACCTAAAAGTATATTGCCACGTTTATTGGATGCAAATGGTCGGTTATTTGAATTTTATAAAAGTATAGAAAGCTGTATTTTACAGAATAAATACAAAATTATTAATTGCAAAGAAGATGTGGATTTTTTAAATTATTCAAAAAATATCAAAAAGCAAAGACATAGAGATTTGCGATATATACATTTTCTGAGAAGAGGAAATATGACGAATAAGACATTTTATAAGGCTAGAGATGGTATCAATATTCCAGAGGAATATTTGTCCAAAATAAGGGATTCAGGTTATACTATAGTGTGCACGGATGATATAAAAAAGAGGACAACGCTTAAAGTTGCAATGCAGAAAATTACGAAGTGAAGCGATAAATTGTAATACAAAAATGTACATTTTGTGGAAAATATAAATGCACAAAATTGTCTAATGTATTACCATTATTACGGAGGTGAGATATGTGAAGGATAAGCTTAAGATGTAGTTATAAATCATGAAGCTTGGCTAAATCTAACCTAATTTTTAGGATTAGCCAAGCTTTATGCCTTGCAAAATGTACCCCAATACATATTGACTATTGGGGTATAAATCAATATAATATTCAAAGAAATTGTTCCCCAAAGGAGGAGCTGCAATGACAGCACTCTCGCAAGCAAGGAACGCAGTGAAGAAAATACCTTTGTTAAAGAATAGAACTTACCATGCCTCTGATTTGAGTGCAACCCGGTGGGACTTAAAAATCCCTGTTAAGAGTTATGCTATCATGTTTAGCAATGATAGATATTCTCCTAACAGGGATTTTGTATTCCCTATATTATTTGATGATACTGGTAATTTGTAATGCCGTTATATGGGTTATGCCTGGTACGTTTCTTCTTAATTCTGCTTCAAAGCTTTCGTAGGTGTCGTTTTTGGCAATGGCCACATCCATGGTGAAGTTGCATATACTGAAGATTTTGAAACAATTAACAATATTTTTCTTCTGGCAATGAAAATCGTGGAGTTTATCCTCTACAAAATGTTCATCAGTGCAAATATCTACATGCCAATACAAAAAATCCTTGTTGCGATTATAACGTTTGTCA
>Ga0129310_1001813_pt1 | contig 17531 bp, 15 predicted proteins | sample Go1ome_2_FD_94433 | JGI IMG/M metagenome (GOLD analysis project Ga0129310, IMG submission 94433) | Western lowland gorrila individual fecal microbial communities from Wisconsin, USA - Go1022A metagenome | ecosystem: Host-associated > Mammals > Digestive system > Large intestine > Fecal | place...
AACACCACTTTTCTGTTGTGTCGGAATTGCTGATCATTTGAGTTACACCTGTTTCGCTTTAAACTTCCGATACCGCTCAGTCAATTCATAAGAAGCGCCGAACGTATGTATGCACGCTACATAAAATTTCGGTTCAAATTCCCGGATCGCTTCCAGCTCTGCTTGGATATCCCGTCCAAGCGGACATCCGGCACAGCCTGTGCGTTTTAAGTGGTACCAGGTATAACATGCGCTATGGGTGATCTGGTACGTTTCCATATACTGCCGTTTGTCGTCATTCGTCAGCCAGAAAAGCGGCCGGTAGGTATCCCATCCGGTCCTATCCTCCTGCCAGTTATCGGAACGCCGGTCGAAGCAGCTTTTGTATGCGGTAGCACGCGGCCCGCCCTCTGCTTTTCGAACGCCAATGATATCCAGATCGAAGTTTCCTTCGTTCATTACCCGGTCGCCGACCTTTTTCTTTGCGTATTCGCAGCATTTGCAGGAAAATCGCACGGACGGTTTCTCCTGAATCAGAAATTCTTTGAGTCCCTTATGGTGTGCGATGCAGAACTGCTCAGATTTTGCGGTGTTGCACCACCATTTTAAGGCGGTCTGGCAGTTCGGATAACTCCTTGCCAGCTGTTCATACGACTCATCTTCCCACATAAAACCGTGCCGCTGCAGGCGTTCCAGATAATCAGAAACGCGCTTATTGATAAATGGCGTTCCGCATTTTTTTACAGACAGAGGAATTGGCAGAACGGCTCTTTCCCGCTGGATCCGGATGCCGTAATGTTTCTCCAGATACGCTAAATGGTCTTTCGTCGCCTGGTATTCCAGGCCGGTATCAAACCACACATATGTTACCTTGCTTTCTTTATCACACCGCCAAATGACGTCCAGCATCACATCACTGTCTGACCCACCTGAGATCTTGCAGGCGATGCGCTCATACGATGGATTATTCACGACCGTCCATGTTTTTATAAACATCTTTAAAACCGCAAGATTCTGCGGGCAGTCCTTCAGTAATTCTTCGAGTGTATTGGCTTTTTTCCTTTCCATCATGTACTTTCCTCATCCTCATACGATTTCGTTTGAGGTGAGGCAAAGCCATGCTTGGTGAGTGTCTTTTTACGCCGCTGTCACATATTTTTCGATCCGGCCATGCCAACGATCCGCATCCCGGATCATCGCGGCAACCTTTCCTAATGAAAGGCGTTACGCACACGATGGATCTTCTTAGCCAATTGTGAGGACGGCGTTTCCGAGTTTCTCGAAGCCGTCCAGTTCCAGACCTATCATATCCCTTTTGTTCTCATTCTTATAGTCTTCCAGGAACATGTTGAGCCATTCGTCGATGAATTCCGGATTATCGTAGGCTGGCGGCAATACTGCGTATTTTTCCGCTGTCTTGCAGGCTCCTTTCCCTGTTTGGAACCGAATCTTTATCCGGTATACTGGAAGCCGCACCGGGACCGGCAGGAAATTTTTTGGATGGGCTGACGCCAAAAGCGCTTGAGCGCCACCTGAAATAAATGACTCATCCAACATCGTTACATGATTGAAAAACTGGTTCGGATGCATATTTTTTTCTCTCCTTCCTGTTTTTTCTTTATTTCTTTTTCTTTGTAGAATGGATTGTCAACAGACCTGTCTTTTACGCAAAATCATTCCAGGCCTGATTGAGGCAGATCCCCTTTGAGGTTGATCTTGGTGTCAGTATGTCTAATTGAGTGAGGATGTTTTTTTTGCGGATAACACTTTTTGGTCAAAAAGCAGGTTTTGAGGTGTATCAAAAAAAGAGCCTCCTCTCAGGGAAGCTCTTAGCGAAACATCTTAATATTGTTTCTCCGCAAGGAGAATTTTGGCAACTCTACAAGTTTAATGCATTATAAATAGCATCAACGTTGTAATCCGGAGCAAAGTCCGTGGCTGCATCCATGATTCTCTGGATCAAAAGTACGTCCTGTTCGACAAGATTATTTGCAATTTCCTCTGCGGAGGAAAATTTCTGCATTTTTGCGCAGACCTGCTTGATCAGGCGTATAATGCTACCTTTTTTTAACGCCTTCCTCACATGCCTGATTCCTCATAAATTGGGAGACCCGCCTTCGCAATATCATTTTAGGTTAATTTTCGCCAGAACGTAAGCGCCGACGTAAGTAGGCTAATCTGTACCCTAATCAACGTTCCAGATCCTCCTCCTTGTCTCTTGCACCGATGTTATCTTGCTCCTCGACTGTTTCACCGCTCTTTTGCATTAGTTCATCCAGATTCTGAATGAATGACTGTTCATGCTCTGGTTTTCCTGTAATTTTAAATATGTCTTTTGTCTTGGCGCTATCTCGAAGGATCTGAGGAATTGTTTCTTCCTTGACCACACCTTCATAGTTTGCTTCGATATATTGCAATGTACTTTTAGCGATTTGTTCATCTCGTCGTACTTTCGAATAAAGTTCCGGATTGTTTTCGTACTGTGTGATAATATTTTCAAAAAGCTCTTTAAAAGTTTTGTCTACAGCATCCCATCCTTCGTACAAATCGGTCATAGCAGCACTAATCATTTCTTTTGAAATAGGATGCCCCTTTTGCCGTGATTCTGAAAGGATGCCTATAATATCGGAGAAATCGTTTTTATATAAACGTCCTGACATCAATTTCATCGCTATCAGATATTCCCGTTCTATTGTTCTGACTTCGAGCACATGGCAAAAGGTTCGGTAATACTTTGAGAATCCTCGTAATGCCGGAGTATATGATCGCGTATGTTCAAAATCCGAATTTATCCAATCCATAGGAAGATCAAATTTATCAGCGACACGGCGAGCTGCGTCTCTGATGGCGCGATCATTGATCATGGCGTCGATATCGCTTGACATCTGGCGAAAAGTATAATTCTGTACGATTGAAGCGCCTCCAGCAATAACAATTTCAAAATGTGCATTTCTGCCCTCGAATTTTCTCAACTCTTTTGCCAACTCATTGAGGTATTTGTCCATATCTTCTTTTCGCATCATAAAATCAAATGACATGTCTGACTCCCTTCTCCATAATATTAGCTCGTTTAAATTCTGGTAAACATTCTTCCATACATTTTCTTTTAAGCATTTCTTTTAATTCAGTATCATGAAGTTGCTCAATGTCTTCAGGGTATTTAGGTTCCTCCAGCTTCCATTTTCTCATTTCATCGTATCCGCTATATAACGGTATGTTTGAAATACGGCATAAATAATCAACAGTGGCCACAACATACAGGCCTTTGTCATATTGCTTGCTCAAAAAACATCGTTCAGCGAAATGAGAAGTAATGCAAAATCTAATAAAACTTAAGTCACCTTCAGACTTTATTTGATGCTGAAGGTTACTAATGAAAGCGTTCCATTGCGACTCCCGAATATATTTGTCCTTAAGATATTCACTATATAGGTCATCCATGGAAACTTTCAAATATTTACTCAAATTAACCAGTAATGAGACAGACGCTTTACCAAGATCTGTCGTGCCCTTTACAATTCTATTGATTGCGGTATATGGAATTCCTAGCTCTTTCGCTGTTTTATATACCGTCGTTTGTTTGGAAAGGAATAGGTATTCAAGCATTATAAGACCTCCTTCTCTTCTACACTTTCAATCTGATCACATATAATAATACGCTATTATTATTATACGTGATAATAGTGGCAATGTAAAGGCGGAACAGTTACTTCTACTTTTCTATTTTTGCCTCTCATTATAATTTTCTCCTTTCTCAATGCCTCATGCTAATCGTTACATCATCAGTATGTCGATGCGCTGCTTTTAAAATGTCACGGAAAACACGAAATTTTGAGGCGGTATGCGTCGAAGGTCGGCGCTTGGTAAGTTTTGAGGTGATATCTTTTGCTGTAATGTTTCTCCACAAGGAGAGTTTCGGCAGCTCTACAAGTTTAATGCCTTATAAATAGCATCAACGTTGTAATCCGGACCAAAATTCGGGGCTACATCCATAATTTTCTGAATCAAAGGCACGTCCTGTTCGACAAGATCATTTGCAATTTCCTCTGCTGAAGAAAACTTCTGCATCTTGGCGCAAACCTGCTTAATCAACTGCAGCATTCTACCTTTTTTGATGCCTATTTCAACACCTTTCTCATATGCCTGATTTCTCATGATTTCCATTTCGCGACTCGTCATCCTCACTTCTCTCCCATTTTTCTATTTGTTCCTCTTCTGTATTGTCCGTATTAGGCGGACACAGACGTTCACTGTTTTTCCGTTCTTATCTCTTTTACAAATTCCGGTTCTTCAGATGATTTCGTTATATCGCTCATCCCCACGCCTGGTAAAATCCATCTTTTCTTCCTGCGTCTGCGCGCAAAGAACATCATTTTGTCCGTCACACAATTCCAAATATAAAAAGACCGCCAGAATAATATTCTGACGGCCCAGTGGCTACGAAGCGATTTCTGCGCTTTTTCCTTTCTTTCATTACGACAAAACCATTTTATACAGGCATTACGACAGCGTTGATTTGTGTTGGATTGTCCGTTTTACTTTGCACTATGCACAATTATATTGGTATATCATTCGCGCAAATTTGTGCATATATCACAATATATCCCCTTATTTCTCGAAAACGTCCGGGAAACACATGGCAAACCGGATGTCCACAGTGGACGGATCTTTCTTCACCATGTTCACCTCACCGCCGATGTAGCGGGCGGGCTGCTGGATACTCAAGAGTATCTCTTCTGGTAATGCTAATTTTCTCATAAAGCCTTATTTTACCTACATTTCTCACTTTTCTTGCGATGCGTTCATCGCTATTTTTGGTTTTTTTAGTTCTTTTTCTCTGATCTTCTCCGTAAGCGAAAAAACACAAATTCTTGTCAAGTGTTTTTTCTCTCGGACAGTTTACATAATATTTTTTACTCTTGCGACAAAAAAATTTTTCTGAAATACGCACAATTCGGATTTTCCATTATTTTACGGATAAATCCGCTCTAAATGTACAGATCAGACCGCATTATTATACGGTATTTCCCGCGTTTCCGCAACAGATTCTTTCCCGGAAGCAATTTTTCGAGCTCATATCGTCGAACTTTTTATCAAGTTTTCCGAATACTCTTTGAATCCAAAAAACTCTTCACAAACTTTTTAGCTCGGGACAACTTAGTGTTGCATCGGGAAAATTCCGCTGGAATGTCCGGGCACGACAGCCTGTTCTTTGATATTGACCTGGCAATGAACCATCAGCGTTGCGTACACATGACACAAATCGTGCCAGTGAAAATCCTCCGGGAGGCAGTAAAGTTTTTTCAGGGAATTGAAACTGAGCTGAAAGCTAATTATATTTCTTGCATAACTGTTTATTTTTATACATATAGGCATCTGCATCATCCAATAACATCTGCATTGTACACGACGTATTACCGGAGGATAACGCCCATCCGCATGCATAGTCGATTGGTATTTGATTTTCATAACTATTTAATCTGTCTTTTTCTCCGGACAAGGATTTTAATATTTCCTTAATTTCCGCCTCACTTGTATGATAAATGACTGCTATAAACTCATCTCCGCCATATCTTCCAACAAAATCCTTTTCTGGAATGACACCGCGCAAAAGCTTTGCGAAATTCATTATTAACTGATCTCCTGCGGAATGTCCCATTGTATCATTTACAGTTTTTAGATTATTTAAATCAAACATTATACATGCTGTAGGATCTGTAATCGTATCTTTTTTACCAAGAAGCTCATTACAGGCATTTTTATTTGGCAGCCCAGTATGGGCATCTATGAATACTTTCTGTTCCAGCAGTCTGTTTTGCATTGCCATCTGCATTGCCCTTAGAGTCTGCATAATAACCAATATCACCAGACTCAACATATCAAGTGCCGACAAAAGCTCTATGGTACGAATCTTTGTAGCAATCTTTTCTGAATAGCTTTCTGCGGCAGAGACAGTTTCATCTGCCATCGTAAAATATATTTCACTCATATTAACAATGTCTGTATTTTTGTATCCCTTGTTTCTTACTGATCCAATTTCTGTTTTCAATTTTTCCCAGTAATTACTCTGGATTTGCAATTTTTCCTGATATTTTTCGTCATTGAGTTTTACCAGATCATAATGTCCATCCTGATATCTCAATCCGAGAAGAATATCATCCAAATATTTAATTAATTCTTCATTTTGGTTTCCTGTAATTTCTAATTTTACTTCGCGCTGTGTAGCTCCACGTACCAGACCTGCATAATTTATTACGCGTGCTGTCCCTTGCAGCCTGCTGATCTGAATCATCATAAAAATAATAAGGACTACTAATATCAATATAAGAAAGCTCTGTATAATACCTATTATATTTTTACTTTTCCTGTTTGTCTGCATTTCACAATTTACCCCGCACCCTCAATCTTTAATAGTTCCGTCAGGATTTCTGCATTTATCCCATTATCCTCTGCACACAAAAACCTCATTCATGCCTTGTCCTTTTTTGATTTTTATATTTTCCCCCCTAATAAACTCATTATAGTTGCGTCTATGAAATAACATCATAAAAAAACACCGTCTTACAGACAGTGCACCTCATTTCATGCAACTGGCTGCCATTTTACAGGCCCTGTAGCTTTGCGTCCCAGACTTTCATCTGGTTTGCCGATCACCCTTTTTAAGCTTTTAAACTTATGCAAAAAACTAGTTTAATTATACTATAGTGCTCTACTGAACACAAGAAAAACAATACCGCTTTAGCGCCTAAAAGCAAAAAAGAACAGCCGATACATATGCTCGAACTGTTCTTCTGCTTCCGAAGTCCACGCAGCTTTACATTACTGTTTCCTGTGGCTCCAGACAGATGGTAAGATCAATTCTGCCATACAGAGGATTCTGTTTTGGCAGAAGCGCCTTCATTGTATCAGCATAGGAGCCGCAAACTTTATTCGGTTGAAACCGAGTCAACTGCATCCGGGTAAAATTTTCTCGATCACCCCTCAAACATCTCCGCAAATTCCTCCGCGAACTCATCTTTCAGCATAAACCGGTCGATCATGCCGTTATTCAGGTACCACTCGAAATCGGCTCCTCCCTGTTCCGCGATCAGGATCAGGCGGATCTCCGGATTGATGCGGCGGACCACCTCACACAGCTCGATTCCGTTCATGGTCGGCAGTGTGTACTCCGCGATCAGAAGATCATAGGCTGACGGATCTTTCTGGACCCTGTCGATAAGGGCTGCCGGGTGTACGTACAGATCTACCGTCTTCCGGCTGTTAGATGCAGCCGTTTTCCAGGTCTTTACAGACTCTTCGCCGGATACAATGGCGATCTTTTGTACATGATTCAGCCGTTTCCGACCGTCATCTTCTATCTCAGCGCTGTTCTGCGGGATCTCCAGGATAAATGTAGTTCCCTCTCCCGCCTTACTCTCCACACGGATCCTTCCACCCACGGCTGTTACCATATTTTGAACCACCGAAAGACCAAGTCCGGTACCCTGTCTGGATCCTTTTGTCGTGTAGAACGGCTCAAAGATCTTCTGCATGGCGTCATCCCCGATTCCGCAGCCGGTATCGGACACCTGCAGACAGATCATATCGTTCCCTTTTGCCTCCAGCCGTATCAGCAGTTCCTTTCTCTCCGTCTTTTCCATGGCCTGAAAGGCATTTTTACTCAGATTCAGCAGGATATGTTCCGCCATCCGTCTGCGTCCTAAAACATACAGTGGCTCCTCCGTGATCTCTGTTTTCAACGTGATCGCCGCCGGGGCAAGCTGCCGCACGATGGACACCGCATTCCTGACTTCTTCCGTAAAGTTCAGTGGTTCCAGCCGCACACCGGTATCCTGTCTGGAAAAGGCGAGCAGTTCTTTTGACAGATTCGATGCCTGATCCACCGACTTTGTGATCTCATGGATCATCTCCTGATTCTCGGAAGAAATGGATTCATCATTCTCAAGAAGCTCCGCATAGATCAGCACCGGTGTCAGATAATTGTTGAATTCATGTGCAATGTGGCTCGCCATCATTCCCAGAGACTGGATCCGCTGGTAATGCCGGATCTCGTTGTTTTTCTGGACCAGCATCTCCATTCCGTGATTGATCTCCTTTAAATATGCGATCTCCTTCTGCTGGGATTCCGCCAGAAAACGGTTTCTCAGGAAGAATACCATGATCACCACAAGGATCATCATATACAGGACTATCACGCCGGTCAGCATGGCCATCATGCTCTCAAGCGGTCCCGAAAGTTCATGGACCGGCAATGTGGAATTGACAATCCAGCGTTCTCCCTGGATCGAGATCGCCTGAAATGCAACGACGCGGCGGACTCTTTTTAATCCAGGATCATCCCAGACATATGTATCGATCACACCGGTTCCGGAGTTCTCATTTTCCTGCCTCATGATCCAGGCATTCAGGCTGCTCATGTCAAGATATGGATACCTCTCAATACGTCCATCTACTGCTTCAAGACCGATCTGGTTCTTTACATGATGCATGATGATGTTCATATTCTGGTCTTTGACGCTGGAATATCCGGCTTCTCCTATCTTTACCGGCGCGACGATCTTCTCATACAGCGCTCCAAGGTCCATGGCAAATGTGAGCATATAGGCCTCAGATCCAACAGGGACATTCTTCTCAATATAAAGCTCATACCATCCCGTCTGATCCGATATTTCTTTTCCCGTGATCTCTGCCGGATGATTTCCGTCCTGCAAATCCACTGCTTTCACTTCTCCGTCCGCAGATTCCCGAAACGTCTTTTTCTCCGGTTCATACCGGAATTTTGTTCCATCCGGTTCCGTCACAGTAATCCAGTTATAGACCCCTGCATTTTCCTTTAAAAAGTAAGCTGTCCTCGCATTGATTCCGCCAGACTCCGCCCAGACATTTTCCGGCATTCCTTCCCGGGAATAAAACAGGTCAATCTCCTCTAGCTGCTGTTCCATGTAGGAATTGAGGTTATTTCCGACGATTCCCGCCATGGTTAAAAGCTGGCTTTCCTCCGTCCGGATCACCTGCTCCCGGTACTGACTGTAAAACCGGGAACCTGCAAATATCACAACCACTGATAAAATGATCAACAGGCTGACCATCACCAGTCTTAATTTCCTTTTATTTAAAAATTCTTCCATTTTTTCCCTACACATTCAGCATATATCCGATTCCGCGCACCGTCTTCAGATACCGGGGCTGCTTCGGGTCATCCTCGATCTTGTTCCGGATCCGTTTCACATAGACGGTGATGGTATTGTCATCCACCACTGCCTCATTCCACACCTGAGTATAAAGCTGTTCCTTCGTAAACACCTGTCCCGGATGCTCCATCAGGAATCGGAACAGGGTCATCTCTCTGGCAGTAAAATTTAACGGCTCACCGTTTTTCAGGCACTCCATCTTTAAGGTATCTACCGTAAACGGACCCTTGCGGATCCCGGCGTCTCCGGATGCTCCCTGGCTGTAGATCTGACTTCTGCGGATCAGTGCCTTTGCTGTCTGGATCAGGATCGCAGTATGAAACGGCTTTGTCAGATAACTGTCCGCACCAAAGCCCAGCCCCAGCACCTGATCCATCTCATCGGATTTTCCCGACAGCATCATGACCGGCGTGTGGTCTCCTGCGGCGCACATTGCTTGCAGCACATCATAACCACCCACATGTTCCATCATTACGTCCAGGATCACCAGATGGAACTGTTGTTTCTTTAAAAGTTCCAGAGCTTCGCTTCCATCGGCTGCCTCCGTCACCTGCATTCCTTCACGGGTCAGGGCGGTCCGCACAGCCAGCCGGATCGCACGCTCATCGTCCACCAGTAGGATCTTTTCTGTATTCATAACCTTACTCCTGCGTCATTTTTCTTTCATTATAGCAAAAAATCCCGTTCTGCGGTACAAGATCCGTACTGCAGAACAGGATTTTCATTCGTTATGTATCATTTAGATGGCAACAATGCCAAGAATCACACCGAATACCAGCATGATAAGGCTGATAATGTAGTACGGCGGAATGCTGAATTTCATATGATCTTTCAGTTCTGTTCCGGTCAGACCGATCGCGAGGTAAGTTGCCGGTACTAACGGGCTTACCATTAACGCAAGATTCTTACCGATCAGCATGGTCAGGGCAGTATTCAGGGAAGCCACGCCATAGGTCTCGCCTACCTGCATAACTAATGGCATAATGCCATAGAAGTATGCATCTGTTCCAACGCAGAGACCAAGCGGAAGCGCCAGAATACCAAAGATGATGTGAACGTACTTTCCGAGAGCCGCCGGAATGATCGCCATGATCGCATTTGCCATTGCTTCCAGCATACCGGTTCCGTCGAAGACACCTACCATAGCACCTGCAGCAAACAGGGTTGCGGAAATGATCAGGGCCGCCGGAGCGTGCTTCTTGATCAGCTTATCCTGAGTCTTCTGGTTCGGGTAATTGACAGCCAGAAGGATGCAGAGACCAAGCATGAAGATTACATAGGATTTACCGATACCTGTGGATAACAGGGCAATCACACCTACTGTAAGTAAGAAGTTGAAGATCAGGTACGCGTTGGATTTTCTTAAATCAGCCGCCTCTTTCTTCTCTTTCTCATCAGACTCCACCTCTACGCCCTTTCCGGCGCCGGCACCATGCCTGATCGCAAACATGCCGAGGAGTACAGCAAGAATGATGTTCATCATCAAGCCGACAACCTGAAGCGGGATCAGCATGTGCCATAACTCAGTGGCATCCATAGCGAGTACCGTAGCCGCTCTCGCTGTCGGGCCGCCCCACGGAAGCAGGTTCATAACGCCCATGCAGGCACCTGTCAGGCAGAGAAGGATACGGGAATCAATGTTCATCTTCTTATATACCGGGTACATCGCCGGGATCGTAATGAGAACGGTGACAGCCGTAGTACCGTCCAGATGAGCGATCGTTGCGATCAGCGCTGTAACTACAGTGACCGCGATCACATTATTTCCGGCTTTTTTTACCAGCCATCCTACGATAACATCAAAGAGTCCGGTGTCTGCCAGAACACCAAAATAAATTACTGAAAAGATAAATAAGATACCATTGCTTGTGGTGGTTTTGATTCCATCCGCAATGAAGTCCATGACCTCTACCGGGGAGAAGCCAAGGATCAGGGCTGCAATGACCGGAATCACCGCAAGTACCACGATCGGAGACATTTTGCCCTTTAAGAGCAGTGCTACGATCGCAATGATCATCAGAAAACCAATAGCTGCTGTCATAATCATCTTCCTTTCTGGATATTTGTTAAATTCCTTACAGATTTATATTTTACAGACAGCAGTTTAATTGTTCATGACTGGAAAATGACAATTTTGTCATATTTTTGCGGTTTCTTCCTGTTTCCGCTTCCGAAACTCCTCTTTGATCTGTTTCAAAAGCTCTGGTCTTTCAATCATGTCGATGCATGTTCCCGCAAGGATCTCCGAACCGGACCGGATCGCTTCATGAGCCCGCTCCGTCTTTCCCGCATCGAGATATTCCTGCGAATGCGCCGCGGTACCCTCCGGCACAAACGCTGTGCGGATGCAGCATCCGGGCACATCATACATAACATTTCCAAAGTCCGTGGAGCCCGTCTTTTCACGCGGTCCGGCGAGCTGTGGTGCCTCAAATTTTCTTGCATTTTCCATGATCAGGTCATTCAGGGTCAGGCACGGGATCTTTGCCTGAAACGGGTAGCTTCTCTCTGTCTCACAGGTCGTTCCCGTCATCAGGCACGCACCCTTTATGATGTCCTGAAATCTCGGAACGATGACCTTCTCTAAGTAATCCGTACTATAAGAGCGAAGTGTATACTCTGCCTTTGCCGTCCCGGGAACGATGTTCGATGGACCGCCGGCATCAAGGACCGTATAATGCATTCTGGAATCCTCAAGAACATGTTCCCACATAAACTCGATCCCCTGAAAGGAAAGAAGCGCGGCATCAAAGGCGCTCTTCCCTTTGTGCGGGCTCATGGCGGCATGGGCCTCTACCCCATGAAAGGTAACATAAAAGCACTCAAGTGCCATACAGCGGACATCGACACAGGTATTGGGGGCTGCATGCATCATGAGGGCAAGGTCGATATCCTGAAAGCACCCTTTCTCCTTCATAATGATCTTTCCGCCGACTGTCTCCTCCGCCGGTGTCCCGTAGATTACGATCTTATAAGGCTGATCCTTACAGAGATCCCGAAGTGCCAGGGCAGCTCCGATCACAGACGGTCCCTGCATGTGATGACCGCAGGCGTGACCGATCCCTTTCAGCGCGTCGTACTCTGCGAGAAATCCAAAGGAAGGACCTCCGTTTCCCTGTTCATAGACAGCACGGAAAGCAGTCGGGAGATCTGCGATCCCACGCTCGATCTGAAATCCTTTATTTTCCAGATAATCTGTAAGAATCGCACTGGAGCGGACTTCCTCAAGCCCCGGCTCCGCCAGATCATAAATCCTGTCTGCCATTTGGGTAAGCTCTGCCATGTAAGGCGCAACGGCCTGCTTTATTGTTTCTTTCTTCATATCTCCATTCTCCTGTCACAATTTCGTGAAGATCCAAAGCGATCCGCTCCATTCCTGAATTCCAGATCGATCTCTTTCAGCAGTTTTCTAAGCTCCGTCACCATCCGGTTTCTCTGTCTCACGAAAGTCGTCTGATAGAACAAGTTCCAATCCGCAGGACTATTTTCCGGAAGCGCCTTCGCAGAAGCTTTAAGGAGCTGCAGCGGACCATATGCAAAAGAAGTATCCTGTTCGTACGCAGAGCTTGTGGAGTGCATAAGACGGCTGAAAACTCCTCCGACGAGACGGCAAAGGCGGTTATGTTCTTCGATCTTCTCCGTTCCCCATATATGTTCAAGCGTTTCACAACGATCCAGAACCTCTTTTAGAAGTGTTTCGATCTCATCCGCCGCCTGTTCATGCTCCTCTGAATTTTTTAACGTCTCAAAGTATGGGAGCCAGGTTTTTGCATAGCCGCGATAATCGGCAGGAAGCTTCTCCTTCGAGAGGAGTTCATACAGCAGAACGCCCACGACTCTCCCATCCCGCAAAAGCCCGTCAAGATCGATCTTATCAAAGGTATCGTCGATCGTATGCCACCAGTACACGCCGGGGCCGGGAGCATCCGAATGCTTTCGTTCTTTTTTCGCCTCATAACGGGGATTGATGTGATATGGGATCTCTGCGCCCCAGAGCGACTGGTCCGCTCCCCGCCCGATACGCCCAAACATCATTTCCGCCGCCGGATCTACCTTCCGCACCTGCTCTTTCAGCCATTCCTCGCCCTCAAGCCCTGCTGTCCGGATCGCAAGCGTATGGTCTGCTCCTTTTGATCCCAGAAGATCAAGATTCAGGTGAGCGATGCAGTGCTCCTCAAGCTCATCCCAGTGGTGATCACAATACCAAGTGGATCCCATATAGCGCCCGTTGGAATGTCCCGGCCACCAGGCGATCCGCAGGGAATAGAACATCTCATCCTGATGTTCTTTCATATAACGAGCAAGCTCCAAAGCCAGCGCATTTGCCGTGCAGTTGTCAAAAGCGCCACGATACCAGGTATCATAGTGACCGGAGAGCAGGACAAAATCCCTGCTCTTTCCCTGGATCTCGGCGATCGGCAGCGCGACGTTTTTTACGCATGTGTCCACCTTGCTGGAAAGCTGCGCAAAAAGCTGTTTTCCTTCTGCCTCATATGTTTTCAGCTTCCGGATCAGTTTCTCCCCGCAGGGCTTTGAGACGGCGACCACCGGCATCCGTAACTGGAACAGAGATGAGTCCATATCCGGAGTTCCCCAGACAGGACTTACCGTGTCCTCATGGACCGCATCCTCGTCGGAGGTCCAGATCTGGATCCACCCGGCCGCTCCATGCTGCTCCAGCAATTTTGCGTAACGCTCATCAAATCCGTACCCGAGGACAAGCTTTCCGGCAACCGTTTCCATAAACTGTTTCTGTTCTGAAAGGGAGACTTCCGTTTTTGTTCCGGGATCGTAAATCAGCGGGATCTCGATCCTCCCTTTTGTGCTCTCCGAGAAAGACCTTGGACGGCATGGGAACTCCTCACCATCTGCGATAAGGACACTGCTCACCGGATTGCTCAGATAAGCCGGAAAATCCTCCTCATGGCAGGAGATCCCGGATTTTTCCAATACCTCAAGAATATACTCGACCGCGCGATATGCCTCGGGTTCACCGGAAAGCTTGTCGAACGAACAAAGGTATTCCAAATGTTCTCTTAAACGCTCCTTCACTTCAAAATCCTGCATCTTCTCTTTTCCTCCGTCTTAATAGCCGATCATGAGTGCCCCAAGCATGAATAGACATCCAAAGAATGTCCAGATCAGGAATAACGGCATCATGAATTTTAACCATTTTACATACGGGATCTTCGAAACGACGAGATAACCCATCAGCGCGGAGGATGTCGGAAGAACTGAGTTTGAAAATCCGTCTCCCAGCTGGAACGCAAGGACGGCTGTCTGTCTCGTGATACCGATCAGATCCGCAACCGGTACCATAAGCGGCATGGTAACCGCGGCCTGTCCGGTACCGGAGGTGATCACACAGTTGACAAGTGACTGTGCAAGGAACATTCCCACGGCTTTTAAGGACTGCGGAAGAATGTTTACGATACTTGCGATCGCATGGACGATGGTGTCAAGGATCATCGCGTCAGATAATGCAAGCTCAACACCGCGGGCAATACCGACGATCAGAGCTCCCACAACGATTCCCTTCGCTCCGTTTCCGAACGTAGCGGCGATCTTGTTTGGGCTATAGCGGTTCACGATACCGCAGAGCACACCCATCGCGATAAAGATCGCAGACATCTCCTCAAAATACCATCCGAGCTTACTGAGTCCATAGATCAGGACCGCAAAGCCGGCTACGATCACAGCCAGAGTCAGACCATGGGTCAGGTTCAGTGCTTCTTCTGTATCATCGAAAGTAAATTCCTGATCCTCAGGCTCTCCGTAAATGATACTCTTTGTCGGGTCCGCTTTCACGCGCTTTGCGTACCAGGTAATGTAGACCGTATCGATCACCAGAAGAACTCCGAGAATAAAAATGCGGTATCCCATACCGGAAAACATCGGGATCTCCGCAATATCCTGAGCAACACCGACATTGAAGGGATTCAGGATTCCGGCTGTAAATCCGGATGCGGCGCCCATAGCAATCATTGCGGTACCTGTCACTTTGTCAAGTCCCAGAGATGCCGCAAGGGCAATTCCGATCGGCACAAAGATCATGACCTCAGCAGACATTCCCATCGTTGTTCCAAAAACAGAAAATAACAGCAGAAATGCAGGGATCACAAAATACTCGCGGCCGCGGAAAGCTTTCGCCATCTTCTTACAGAGAACTGTGAGGATTCCTGTGGATGTGATGATCTCAAAGGAGCCGCCAATAATAAGGATAAACGTAACTGTGCTTGCCGCCTTTACGATCGCCCTGTAGATCAGTGCCGGAACGGTTAAAAAGCTTACTGGATGAGATTCGACATAATGGAAGCTCCCCGCTTCCACGAGGGTTCTGTTTGTCGCCTCATCCGTAAACCGGGTATACTCTCCGGCAGGCACAACATAAGTGGCTGCGACTGCCAGAAGGATCAGCGCAACAAGGATCACAAATGTGTGCGGTGCCTGAAAAGGCTTTTTTTCTTTTAATGGTTTCATACTTCCAATCCTTCCTTGATTTGTTTTCTTTCTTAGACTATAATCAAGATATAACATTAAAGCAAGTTTAATATTTTTATTGTTTTATTTAATATTGTTTATTTTTATGCGAAATTGCAAATATTTATTCAGGGAAAGGACCAGCGAAACGCCATGGATATGCGGGAACAGCTCTATATGCTTGAAATTGAAAAACACAGGGGAATTAAGGATGCGGCGCAAGCCCTGCATATCTCTCCGCCTGCCCTCAGCATATTTTTAGGAAATCTTGAAGAACGCACCGGGACAAGATTTTTCGACCGGATCGGGAAACAGTTTGTCCCAACCGAGGCCGGAAAGATCTATTTGGAACATGCAAAAGAAATGATAAAAATAGAAGCCCATTATGAAAATGCGCTTCAAAAATACATGGGTGGCTCTTCGGGAACGATCCGTTTCGGAATCCATCCCAGAAGAACACTTTATCTTCTTGCGAAGGCACTGCCTGTTTTTTCCGCCCGCTATCCGGACGTGAAGCTGGTCCCATACGAGGAATCCACTGAGCAGATGATCCGGCATCTGCTTGCCGGAGAGCTTGATTTTGCCATCGTTAACGAGTCCTCCAGCCATCCGCTGCTGGAATACTGCCCTCTCTATGAGGACTATATGGTCGCTGTTGTCTCCGCTGACCACCCGTTATGCGCCGGAGCGGCAAAGAAAAGCCGGAAAGAACCATGTCCGAGGATCGACCTCAAACAATTTAACGGGGAACGTTTTATCCTGCAAAAGCCGGATCAGTCCTCCAGGCACTACACAGACCTTGCCATCGCTTATGATCACGCCGAACCGGGACAGGTCTTTCTCCTCGAGAATCTTGAATCTGCCTGTCAGCTCGCAGCAGAAGGCTATGGGATCGCATTCAACTTCTATCAGTACATGAAAAATTTCCACTATCCCAAGCCTGTCCGCTGCTTCCGGATCGGTAATCCGGATGACACCACCAGCTACTCCATCGTTACACTGAAAGGGAAACAGACCCTTCCGGCGATGAAGGAGCTGATCCGGCTGCTGCGGGAGTCCGCGTAAGAACTACAGCAGACGGATCAGTTTATGCGCCATTAGATCAGATGGCTCTCCGAAACGATCCTGATTTTACTTTTTAGGGAGCGTATCCTTATAATCCTGATAGGCTCCGGTCGTAACCAGCTTGGTATAGGCATCATACGCCTCTTTCAGGTCTTGATACTTTGTTCCATTCTCCGTACACGCCACATAACCGTCCGGTGTCAAATGATCTGCGATCGCCACGTAGCTGTTGCTTCCTGATCGTCTCGTAGCTGTTGTTGTCTTAGAAACATAATATTTTCCATCCCCGGTGCTGATGATCACCGGAATCTCTTTTCCCGCACCAACAGCGTTCGTATCGACCGACGTCCAGAATAAATACCGCTTTTCTTCCTTTTGATTGGTTCCTCCCTTTCCAAGATAAGCCCAGGTTCCGTAATTCAGCAGATTATCCGGATCCTTTTCCACTTCATCCATAATTGCCGCAACGAGCTGGGAACCGGTGTTGCATCTGGAATCAATTTCAAAATTAAAATTTCTGATCAACTCCGGTCTCTCTAATATCTTGCTGTCAAGCAACGGCTTTTGCAGATCACAGTTGATATTGAATGGGTATGGAGCATCAGGCTTCACCGTGCTTCCTTTCCAGTTTAAGATCACACCGACACCGGCCTGGTAGGAAACCTCACATTCTCCTCCTGCAACCGGATAACCGATCCAATTAGCCGTATCTCCCTCATTGTTAGAATGTGTGATACCGGCGATCGTAACCGGATCCTTCGACTGCCATTTTTCAATTTTTTGTTTTAACGGAACGACCTTGACCGCATGTTCGTC
>Ga0129310_1001816_pt1 | contig 17506 bp, 16 predicted proteins | sample Go1ome_2_FD_94433 | JGI IMG/M metagenome (GOLD analysis project Ga0129310, IMG submission 94433) | Western lowland gorrila individual fecal microbial communities from Wisconsin, USA - Go1022A metagenome | ecosystem: Host-associated > Mammals > Digestive system > Large intestine > Fecal | place...
GGCAATGTCATTGTCAGGGAGAAGAGTGGGAAGCGTTACGAAGTGTTCTGCGTAATACAATCTGTCAGCTTCATTCTCTGTGGAACTATTGTTAGCGCATTTTGCATCATGGCAAATGATTTCGTCTATGTGTGGCTGGGAAGTGACTTTACAATCAGCACAGGTGCCATTTTGGCGATGACGCTGAATACGTATCTTTCCTGTGTGCTTCAGCCGCTGTGGATCTATCGGGATGCCACCGGACTTTATGTACGCACGAAGTATGTTATGCTTGCCGGTGCGGTGCTGAACCTTGTGCTCTCGGTTCTTCTGGGAAAGGCTATGGGACTGACCGGAATCATTCTGGCATCGGCGATCGCAAGGCTGAGTACTTATTTCTGGTATGAACCGAGACTTTTGTTCCGGGAGTATTTTGAGAAAAGTGCAGCGGGATACTATGTATCACTTTTCAAAAATGCATTACTTATGGTAGTTACAATAGGGGGACTATGGATGCTTTTATCCGGAGTGCAGGCACAAAACTGGCTGCAGTTGATCGGTAAAGGGGTTGTGATCGGGGGAATCTGCAGTGTGGTATTCTTATTGGCATATTGCCGGACAGAAGGCTTCCGGCTCATCGTAAAAAAGCTGAAGAGTATTTTGCCGAAAATATAGCATGATGTAATTGGAGGAATTGGGATGCTGGAACAGCATTTGATCACAGTGATCATACCGGTGTACAAAGTAGAAGAATATTTGGAAAAGTGTGTTCAGGCGGTTTGCCGACAAACCTATAAAAATCTGGAGATTTTGTTGGTGGATGACGGATCGCCTGATCGCTGTCCGGAAATGTGTGATGCGTTCGCATTGCAGGATGCTCGTATCCGAGTGATCCATAAAAAAAACGGTGGTTTATCCAGTGCCAGAAATGCTGCGCTGGATGTGGCACGAGGAGAATATATTGCATTTGTGGACAGCGATGATACAGTAGAAGCAGATATGATCGAGAGTCTCTACCGCGGAATACAGAAATACAATTGTGAGATCGCCATCTGCAATCACTATGTGGAGGAAAATGAGAGACTGGTGATGGAAATACCACCACTGGATGAAGAAAAGGTATACACTGCAGAGCAGGCACTTAAGCTTTTGTTGGGAGATTTTTACATACGGAATTATGCATGGGATAAGCTTTATGCTGGAAAACTGTTCCGGGGGATCCGGTATCCGGAGGGAAGAAATTACGAGGATATTGCCACGACCTATTTGCTGTTTGACCGGGCTGAAAAAATCTGTCAGGTGCTGGAGTACGGTTATTATTACGAAAAAAGGGATAGCAGCATTTCCGCTAATCTGACGAAGGAAAAATGGTTTCGTAATACCGAAAATATTGTAAAAGGAATGGAAGAAAGATATCTTTATTTCCAAAAAATGGGGAGACGGGAATTGGCAGACAGAAGTATGGTCAATCTGGAAAAATATATGGTCACGTTTCTGAATCTCAGTTTTATCCTGCATGACAAACGGGAACGCAAATATTACCGGTCTTTCCTGAAAGAACATCTGGAGGAGATCCGGCAGAATCCGCAGATCCCGGAAAAAGAGAAAAAAATAGCAAAAATATATACCATGAAAACACCCGTGGCAGCCGCATATGCGGAAGCTTCTTATCTGCGCAGAGAGAATCGGTTGTTTCAAAAAATGTTTCAGGCCATGCAACGCATAAAACAACGGATGAGAGCGGAACAGGGTAAATTTGATTTTTCATGCATGCAGGGAAAGCAAAGAAGAATTTTTATGTTTGAACTTCCCTGTTTTGATAATTTGGGAGATCATGCGATCGCTTACGCAGAGTGGAAGTTTTTACAGCAGATAGAAAAAGACCACCCGGAGATACAACTGATCCGGATCGAGGGGTGGGATACTCCGGCAGCGGTACGGCAGCTGAAGCGGGAGATTACGCCACAGGATATGATATTCTGCCAGGGAGGCGGCAATTTGGGGAACCTGTATGCGTTCGGTGAAGCATTCCGCCGTACTATCTTCAGGGCATTCCCTGAACAGTTTTTACTGGTATTTCCACAGACGATGTACTTTACTCCGGATGATGCCGGTTGGAAAGAACTTAAGAAGAGTCAAAAAATTTATAATCGGTGTCGTAATTTAACGCTTCTGGCCAGGGATGAACGCTCCTATTCCCTGATGAAGGACACGTTTACCTGTAACCTGTTGCCTGCGAAAGACATTGTTACCATGCTGGATGAAACGGAATATGCTGCTGGGCGGCGGGAGGGAAGTATTCTGTGTCTGCGTTCTGATAAGGAGGCAGCACTCACCGCGGAACAGAAGAGGACACTGAAGGAAATGTGTGTCCGGAATACGGGAAATGTATTGATCACAGACACAGTTACATTAACCGAGATATCCGGACAGGACAGAGAGCAGGTCTTAAGAAAAAAGTGGGAGACATTCGGAAAGCGGAGAATAGTGGTGACAGACCGGCTTCATGGGATGATTTTTTCTTTAATAACTGCGACTCCTTGTGTGGTGCTTGGAAACAATCATTTTAAAGTTCGGGAGACTTATAGAACACTGAGTACATGTTCCTATTTGAGATATGTGGAAACGGTGGAGGAAGTACAGGGAGCCATGAAGGAGCTTTTGGCAGATGGACAGATATTTGAAAAACCTTCGTTTTCTCAAGATTTTAACAGACTGTATCGCTATATAGAGGATAGGATGAAAGAGTAGAAGCAGATTGTGGAGGAGGTGTGCCTATGGGAAAGAAAGAAAAATACCTGGCAAAACTGATACGCGCCCAGCTGAAACAGGAGGAAGTACCTTCCCTGCCGGAAGGCGTGACGGTGGATGAAATCGTGCAGATTGCGAAAAAACATCATCTGAATTACCTCCTATTGGGAGCTTTGATCCGGGTAGACAATCTTACAGAGGAAGAACGTAGCAGGCTGCGGTCTCCGTTAATGAACAGTATTTTGCGCTGCGGTGTGCAGGTGCAGGAACAGAGAGAGCTGGAAAGATTGTTTGAGGAAAAGGGGATTATCAATCAACCCATGAAAGGGGCGGTATTACGATTCTACTATCCGGCACCGCAGATGCGGGAGATGAGTGACCTCGATATTTTGTTCGCCGAACAAAACATGGGAGAGGCACAGGAGTTGTTAAAAGAACGGGGATACACTCTGTACCGTGCAGTAAAACACCATGATATTTTCCAGAAACCGCCGTTTCTGGTGATCGAGGCTCATCGTGCCATGTACGACAAGACGGTGGACCGCAATCAGTACGGTTATTTCAAAAACTTTTCCCGCACGCATACCAGAAACGGATGTACATATACACAGGACTTCGGAACGGAAGATTTTTACGTATATATGATGGCGCATGCGGCCAAGCATTTCTATCAGACCGGCTGCGGTATCAGACATCTGATCGATATCTATGTCTATCTGGAACGATTTGGCGAACAGATGGACAGAAACTATCTGGATAAAGAACTGGAACAGTGTGGCATTCTCACATTTACCGGGCACATGGAGAAACTGGCCTATCTGTGGCTGGAGGAAGAGGAGAGCAATGCATTGTATGACAATCTCTTCGCCTATCTGCTGGACAGCGGTATCTACGGCAAAGATGAGAACGGTATCTGGAATAAATTTGCCGAGGAGAAAAAGAAGGGAAAAACCGCAGGCAGACAACAACTGAAATTCTGGTATGCATTTCCCCCATTGCACTATATGGCAGAATACTATCCTTACCTGGAGGATTGTCCATGGCTGCTCCCCTGGGCATGGCTGGTCAGAGGAATCACAGGTTTGGCAAAGCATAAAGGCACCTATAAACGTCAGATGATGAATCACATTGATGAAGAACGGATCCGGACGGTACAGGATATCTATGAGAAGATGGATCTGAAGTTCCAGTCATAGAAAGGCAGAAAACGGAAATGACAATTTTGAAGAGAGGATATCGTTTCCTCAGATACAACGATCATAAATGGTTGTCTGTACAATGCTGGATTTATTCTGCCATCTATCGCCTGCAGGTGCTCTACGGTAATACAACCAGGCTGCGCGTGAAATGGGGCAGCGAGGGCGAAGAGTCTCCCGAGGAGGAGACAATCGAGCATTATCGATATGCCAAAAAGGTGGCATACTGTGTGAACCGGGTCTGCAGCAGGACGAGCTGGGAGAGCAAGTGTCTGGTGCGGGCACTTACTGCGCAGAGATTATTGAAAAACAAAGGGATTTCTTCTACAATGTATCTGGGATGTAAGCTCGAAGAAGGAAAGATGGTAGCCCATGCATGGATACGTTGCGGCAGAATGTACGTCAGCGGAGGAAGCGGAGAAGATTATTCGGTAGTGGATAAATTCCGAAAATAAGTGGAAATAAGAGAAAAATAAGTTAAGTAAGAAAACGGAGGGTAAAAGGATGGAGAAAAATGCAATCATCAAACTGAAGAAGCAATTAAATGTGACAGATCTGGCAGGAGAAAAGGTCATGATCGATTTTGAATCGGGAAAATATTTTCTGATCAAAGGAGCGGGCAATGATATCTGGGATATGCTGCAGGAGGAGATCACTCCCACGCAGATCGTGGACCGGTTACTGACCATCTATGAGGTGTCCAGAGAGGAGTGTGAAGAGTCTGTCATGAAGTTCCTGGAACAGATGAAGGGGAATGGCTTTATAGAGTAAATCCGGGGGCTGTGAGATATGGGTAAAATTAAAAAAATATGGCAGGATCGGGGAAATCAGTACCGGTATGCACAATGGTTATGGCAGTATTCCAGACCGTATCTGGTGAAAATACTTCTGGTCATGGTGTTCGGACTGCTGGAGACAGTTGCATCACTGCTGATGGTTCAGATCTCCAAAGAAATCATAGACCATGCCACCTTTGGCAATGCATTTGTACGCCTGATGGTGGTCTATGTATTGTTAATGCTTGGAATGCAGGCGGTGACGGTAATTTCGTCGCTGGTATCTACCATGCTGACGGAGAGATTTTCTTTTGGCATACGGAAACAGATCTATGAAAAGATCATTCATTCCCACTGGATGGATGTGAAAAAATATCACACCGGGGATCTGATGACGAGACTTACCAGCGATGCGGGGAATGTGGCGGACGGTATTATCGGAACTATTCCAAGTATTATACAACTGGCGGTGGAACTGCTGCTGGTATTTTTTACGCTGTTCTATTATTCGCCGATGCTGGCAATGTTCGCCCTGCTGGTAGCTCCGGTGGCAGCACTCAGCTCCTGGTGGCTTGGCAAAAAACTTCGAAAACTTCAGGTGAAGGTGCAGGAGAGTGAAGCAGCATATCGGTCTTTTTTACAGGAAAGCCTGGCAAATCTACTGATCGTAAAAGCGTTTGCCAACGAGGATTATTCCACGGGGCGTCTGACACAGCTTCGGGAGGAGAGGTTTCACTGGGTATACCGTCGGACGAAAATGGGAGTAGCCAGTTCCACAGTGATGTCCTTGGCATTTCAGACCGGATATATTGTAGCATTTTGCTATGGAGCAATACAGATTTCCCACAAGATGATCACCTACGGAACCATGTCGGTATTTTTGACACTGGTAAACCGTGTGCAGGCACCGGTCATGGGGCTTGCACAACAGATTCCCAAGGTAGTGTCTATACTGGCTTCCGCAGGAAGAATCATGGAATTGCAGCAGATTCCACTGGAGATGAAAACGGACACTCAGATCCCGTCGGCCCGGATCGGCGTGGAGATAAAAGACATGACCTTTGGTTATACGGATGAGACAGTACTGGAGAATGTAAATCTGCGGATCGGACCCGGAGAATTTGTGGCTATTATCGGAGAATCCGGTATCGGCAAGACCACGCTGATCCGTATTATCATGTCCTTTATGAGTAACATCCGGGGCAGTGTTACCTTTTTTAATGAAAAAGGGGATCTGGAGCGGGCGAATGCCGCTACCCGGAAATTTATATCTTATGTACCCCAGGGGAATACATTGTTCAGCGGTACGGTGCGGGAGAATATCCGTATGGGGAAACTGGATGCAACGGAGGAAGAAATGTATGAGGCACTGAAATTGGCATCCGGATATGAATTTGTCATGGGACTTCCGAAGGGGATCGATACTGTGATCGGAGAGAGAGGACACGGTCTGTCCGAGGGACAGGCACAGAGGATTGCCATTGCCAGAGCCTTTTTAAGGAAAGCCCCGTTCCTGATACTGGATGAGGCGACTTCCGCATTGGATGAGAAGACAGAACTGGAAGTGCTGCAGGGGTTGAAGGAATTGTCGCCCCGTCCTACCTGTCTTATCATTACCCATAGGAAAAGTATTCTGCCTTATTGTGACAGAGAACTGCAGATCGTGGACAAACAGGTGATGGAAGTGACGAAGGACTAGATACGGATGCGGTTTTTCTGCAGCATATAATAAAGAGGAAAACAATACCGGGCAAGGAAAAGCTTACTACGTGCAGACAGAGTCACTGCATTTTGATGATAACGCTTGTAGCTGTCCCGGTATTTTTGCGCTAAATAAGAAAAGCTGTTCTGCCAATGATATTTGCGCGACTTCACGCACAATAGGGCCAGCTTGTTGGTCACATAGACAGCGTAGGCAGCGGAAAAGTCAGAAGCTTCCGAGGATGCCTGAATACGGTCGAGAGAATACAACAGTGCATCCGCATAGTCACAGCTAATATTAGAGAATCCTTCCCCCATAGTGCTGTCTTTGCGCTGACGGTAATAGTTTAAAGTCTCTTCGAGCCATACTACCTTTTGACATTGTAGTGCATAATCGGTCAGAAAAGAAATATCTTCCATTTTCTTTCCTTCCTGGAAATGGATATCGGATAGCAGACTGCGTCGGTAGAGTTTATTCCACACCCAGGTTGCAGGCCCCGTAAAGGGATCCATAAAGTGCAGAAAAAATCCGTCCCGCGATTCTATACTCTGTAAGTGATAGGTATGGCAGGCTTCCATGGAAGGCAGCACTCTACTGTCGGAAAATATCTGTTCATGACATATCACCAGATCCGCAGATTCATGGATCATGGCGGAAAGCATGAGACGATAAAAATCCGGATGGATCAGATCGTCGGAATCTATAAAAGAGATGTAGTCGCCGGTCGCAAGGGACAGCCCCACATTGCGGGCATGGGAGATGCCACCGTTGTCCGTATGCCGGACAGTGATGCGGGAATCCGTAAGGGCGAGTCTGTCACACAGAGGACCGCTGCCGTCGGTGGAACCGTCGTCAATGAGCAGAATCTGGAGATTCCGGTAGGAAGAAGCGGTAACACTTTCCACACAAGATATCAGATAATGGGCTACATTGTAGACCGGAATAATAACGCTGATGAGAGAATCCATGGATGCCTCCTGAAAAATGAAGTGACAATACAAGAACGACAAGAACGGGCAGAAAACTGTTTTCTGCCCGTTTTCTTTATTAATTCATTATCTTACGTGAGAGAATCAGTGTACAGTTACGTCACCGTCGATATCGGGGTGGGAATCAAAACCACTGGAGAAGCTTAACCAGTAATTGCCGTTTTGATCTACGCGGATTTCATCATACTGGGAGGAGAGATTTTTACCCTGCTCAGTACAGGAAATAGATAATTCTTCAACTTCAGGTGTTTTCCATTTTTTCATAGCTCTCATATACTCCTTTTCTATCAAACTATCAATAACTGACAACTCAGACTATAACTGATTCAGGAGGGAAATACAAGAAATCTAACATCATTGATATATTTAGAGATGATTTCCGGTATCTCTTTTGTGGTGTCACGGTTCTGTGGCCTTGCGATCTTATATATGGGAAAGCTCGTTACTGCGCTTAAGAACTGCGTCATGCGGGCGGGAGTGATGCCGAGTAGGTTCAGCAGTTCTCCACGGAATAGATTATGAGTCAGGACCTGCAGCTTTTCACTGCCGGATAATTCCTCACAGGACAATTCCTCGCAGTTATCCCGGTAGATTGTAAACATGCCTGCCACGGGAAGCGGTTCCCGGCAGTAGGAGTCTGTAAGTTTTCTCCCGTATTTCTCATCGGCTTCCTGGATATAGGTATATTCACTGTCCGGATTGCGTCGCATGACATCCGCGCATACCCGCTGCCAGGGAGGTCCCGGATAGAGGATGCTCTGACCATTTTCCGTGCGGACAGCACAGATGTCGTCGGAGGCAAACAGGATTCCCGGTTGTTTCATCAGATGCAGAGCGGTGGTGGATTTACCGCTGCCGCTGGGGCCTGAGATCAGATAAGCCTTATCCTTGCAGCACAGCGCACTCCCATGGATTAGAAGATAGCCACGCTGTAAAAGGAGAAAAGTGATGGCGCCGGACAGAAGATAAGTCCGCATACGCACTTCGTCGAGAGTAGGATCTAACTTCCAGACGATAGCCTTTGAACCTTGTTCTACGTAGACCAGTAGTTCATCATACAATCGAAACCACATGACCTGCTCGGTGATCGAAGAAAAATTTCCCTGTCGGTATTCCGTAACGACCCATTCAGGGGGCATGCCCAGGGTCAGTGTGGCATCCGGAGTGACCGGGGGCGTTAGTTCATCGGCCTCCGGAAAGCAAAGCTCACTCTCCAGCAGCATGCCGTAGAGACGATAATAATACATACTCAGACCTCCTTTAGAAACAGACTGCAGGAATACAGGACATTTGCCATACGCAGATCGGAAAAGGTCAGTTCGGATGCGGAGGCCTCTTCCAGGCGGATGAGCAGGGGATCCAGTTTCCCTGGATCTATATAACGGCGTAGCGTGGGGGAATGCAGGACCTCCAGAATGTCCCTGCGGTTCTCATCCCATAGAAGCTGGCTGCGGAATGTAGAGTCAGCACTTTGTACCCCGCGGTGAAAGATTTCTTTCCGGATGGAATCCGGGACGATTCCCTCCAGATATGTGCGGACCATACCCCGCTCCAGAGAACCACTGAGACTACATTCCACCGGGAGACTGCAACATAGTTCTATGATCCTTTTGTCCTTGGAGGGATCGCGGATCAATACTCCGTGGATCAGACTCATGGCTGTATCGAACATCCCAAGCTGCATTTGCGCGGTAGGATTGAAGATAAAAGACAGACGTTTTTCCCGGGAATCCATCTCGCCACCGCCGGCAGAACGCATCTGCTTCCGGTAGGCGCGGGAAATATGATAGCGTTGCATAAGTCCGGGGGCCGTCAGCGGATCTTCCGGCTCTGCCGGGACGAGATTGCCTATCCATTCGGTCAGTATACATTTTAACATATATTTCCTCGGAATGCCGTACCGGTGACCAAAGTCTTTCATCGTCCGGAGAGCGATCCGGGGATGCCCGGAACAGAAAAGCTGATAAAATACAGACAAAGCCTTGCCCCAGGAGATCGTGGCATTACCATATTGTCCTTTTAACACGACCCGGCAGCCGTCGCGGTGAGCTTTTTCATAGATGGCATCCAGCCAGGTCAGGTTGTGACCGGACTTCATAGGATAGCCCAGAAGCGGCACCAGCCGGGAAAGCTCGGTGAAGGCATCTTGTCCTGGACAGGAGAGGAAGGCAGGTGAGATATTCGGATATTGTCTGCAGGTAGCCAGTACTCCCGCAGATTCATCCGCCGGCTCCGTCCCTTCCGGTACAAAATCCCGCAAAGGCACGGAGGTATAGCTGTATAGCTGTTCACCCATCTCTGCCAGCCGGGGAGCTGCCAGCGCAGCAATTGCGGAGGAGTCTAAACCGCTGCTTAGTGTGCATCCGGTATGTTCTGCACTTCGGAGCATGGAAGAAACGCAGGCAGAGAGTGTGTCCCGGAACAACGTCTGGTAGTGCATCGGATCTTTATGAGGCAGAGGCTTGGGAAGAGAAGTACGATCCCAGTAGATATCAAGGGAGGAAACCTCCGGTGTCCAGGTCAGGTGGCCGGCAGCAGGCATCTGGAGGATGCCTTCATAAGGAGTCAGAGCTTCATAAAGCATCATATCTGCCGAAGTGGTGGCGAGACATGCAGCAAGCCATTTTTCGGAGACGGCTGCTGATAGAGTGTGGGCCAGAGGAACCAGTGCAGTGCTAAATAGAATACGGTCCGGCAGAATGGCATAGAACAAGCTGCGGTTTCCCATATGATCAGTATATAAATGAAGTGTGTGGGTACTTGTATGATAGATAGCAAAGGCAAACGCGCCCAGAAGATGATCACACACAGAAGATCCCCATTTTTCCAGAGCAGCCAGAAGCAGACCACTGTCAGGAGTGTCCCCGGAGAGCAGAGGAAATTGCGAAAGAAGTTCCTCCCGGTTGTCCAGAACGACATCGGCAGTGAATAAAAAACCTTTGGTATTATCATAAAAAGGAAGAACCTCCTGAAAGGCTTCTTCGGTAAAAAATTGCAGACCACAGTGAAAAGAGACTCCGGTATCAAGAGACAGTGATGAATAGCGGTCGATCGCAAAAGGCGCATAAGAAGTACGCATAGTATGTAAGGCTTCTTCCGTTTTCTCTGTGGAAGAGGCAGGAACGATTCCCCAGATCGCAGACATAGATATTCCCCTTAGTTTGATAAAGCAAACAAAACCACAGGTGAAGTGCCTGTGGTTTTGTTGTTTTGTTCTGTGTTTGAGATGATTAGCTGAGCTGATCAGCAGGATTCTCGGGTTTGTCCCAACTCAGATGACCGGAAATTTCACCGTCACCGATATAACCACCATCCCGGTATATACCGGTCCAGTTGTGAGCGGTTTCGTTGATGTTTAATTCTTCTACGGAAGGAGCATTCCACTTTTTCATAATTAAATACCTCACTTTTTGATAATATTATATATCAAGGACTATGGTCTTATACTATGGCAGTTTTATGTAAAAGTAAACAAATCTAACAGAAATGATAGATTTTCAGATACTTTTGCAATATATAAACGAAACACAGATACATAAATTCATCCTGGACTTCATCCGGCAGTCGCGTACGATAATGTGCCAGAAAGGCTTGTACAGTATCTTTGGAGCAATAGTTGCCGGGAGAGGCTTCCAGTTCCTTCTCCAGATCCGGGAGCAGTTTCTGCCAGTCCCGTTGGATCCGGAGATAGTAATCAGAATTTTGTACACCATAGCGCATCCATCGGTCCAGCAGATCTGTGGGCAGCAGATCCCGGAAATTCCCCCGGATCAGCCAGCGGGGAGTTCCCTGCCATGCGAAGATTTCATAGGGAAGGTGATAGCAGAAATTCACCATGCGGGAATCTTTGGTGGGATCTCGCAGGATCAGGCCATAGTGAAGTCCCATTTTGGTCTCCAGCTCTCCGATATAAGTCAGAAACGGTGCGAACCAGACCCAGGAGCGATAATCCTTCTCCGTCATCGGAAACCCCGGAGTACGGGTGGGGGCATATTTCGTATGACGTGCTGCCAGGGGATAGTCTGTTAAAATCTCAGAGTTCACAAAAGGGTTGTCAGTCTTTGATCCGGGGAACGTATCCGGCAGATTTTGCTGTCGGGCGGCAGCATTGTAATAGCGGATACAGGATTTCAATGCGGATTTTCGACTCTCCTTTACATGTTTTGCGTAGCGGTTAAGCCAGTACAGGAACGTCATATAGTGTTTACGATGATAGACATGACAGAGAATATTGTCAATATATCCATAGGAAACGGTACTGTTGCCAGCCTGTCCTGTTAGGAGTACTTTGCAGCCGGCTGCGGAGGCTTCCTCATAGATTTCCATAAGGTTTGGAAGGTTTGCGTAGGCCTTAAATGGAATTTCCATTATTTCCAACTCTTCCTGCAAGGCCTCCAGACAATTTTTCCCATGATTGTTCAGAAAGTGGGGTTTCATATTAGGATACATGTCCAGTATTTTTTGCACATCGGCAGTCTCATCCGTGACATGGTCCCGGTTTTTATCCGGATGAGGTGTCTCATAGGGAACATAAGTATAGGCATACAGATTACGATGCCCCTGTTGCAGATGGGTGGCAGCCAGGGTACCGACACTGGCAGAATCCAGACCGCTGCTTAAGCAGATTCCGACTTCGCCGTTGCAGCGCAGAGCATCCCTGACACAATCACTGTATAACTGCCGGAAGGACCGACCGTACTGGGCGGCGGAAAAGCTGCCGCAGGAAAAAGGGGATGCCTCGTCTGCCGGAGTCCAGTAGGTGTGTTCTGTAATTCCGTGTGGGGTGATCTCCAGATAGGCGCCCGGCTTTAATTTATACATTCCCCTGTAAGGAGTATCCTCGGGAGAAATATTGGGAGCAAGACCGGGAGCAGTCAAAAAGTCTTTGAAAAACAAGGGGTTTTCAGGAATCTCCGGAAATACTTGGAGAATCGCTGAGCTGAGAGTGGAAAAGGACACCTGTCTTCCTGATTCGTAGTAATAGAGACAGCGGGAAGCCATCTGATCTGCTGCCAGATACAGAGTCTTCTTGGCAAAATCGTAGACCGCCAGGGAAAACAGTCCCCGGAAATATTTCAGACAGGAAATCCCGAAGCGGGAGTAGGCCTGTGCCATCACGGTGCCGTCCGGAGTGGAGGCAGGAAGCTGCAGCAAGGAAAGGAGCTCTTCCCGGTTGTCTAACAGGCAGTCTGCGGTCATGAAAAAATCGGGGCTGCCGGAAGTATAGGGCAGCACCTCTGACAGAGACTCGTCTGTCAGATATTGTATTCCGCATCCCATGAAAACAGTATCTTTCTGTACGGAGGAATAACGGTCAATCTTACATTTTTTTTGAAACGGTAGCTGCATTTGTTCTTTTATAGTCTGTGGTAGTGGCGCATCCCATGAAATGATTCCCCAGATTGCCGACATAAAATGACCCCCTTTTTGCGGACTTCGACAGTCGAATCAGTGCGGAAACCGACTTGTTTCGTAATATAGGATATGATAACATAGTTTTCGTAAGATATCCATGCGATTTTCAGGTGATATAGACGACGGACTCATGGAAGGATGAGAAAATGGCACAGTACAGCTACAGACTTTACGGACTGCGGATAAAGACGGATCTGGACTTCCCCCAACTGGTGGCGGAAGACGCGGAAACTGTTACAGAACCGGTTCCGGAGATCCGGATCGAAGAGGGAGAGATTCCGAAAGAAATTTTACGGGAAACAACACGGAAATATGACTTTGGACCGGACTTTAGCTTCTTAAGCAACAGAACCATGTGGATGGTGGTGGAACAGGGCAGATTCATCAGATACCGCAGGAAGGAGGGAAGTAATCCCTTCTATGTGAAAACTTATCTGCTGGGATACGGTATGGCGATGATTGCAATGCAGCGGGGACAGCTGGCCATTCATTGCAGCGCAGTAGCAGATGAGCGTGGCGCTGTACTGATCGCGGGAGAGAGTGGCGCCGGAAAATCCACGATCACCACAATGCTGCTTGAACAAGGGTATGAACTGATGGCAGATGATATGGCGGTAGTGGAACCGCGGACTGACAGGACTCTTGTATATCCTGCATTTCCCTATCAGAAGTTGTGCCGCAATGTAGCGGTAGAACAAGGATATGATCTGACACGATTACTTTATATTAATGAAGAAAAGGATAAATTTCTGGTGCCTTACCGGGGGGCATTTTCCACAGAAGCCAGACCGGTAAAAGCGTTCATTATGTTGGGGATTACAAAGGGTGAAAAGGTGCAGACCGGAGAAATTATGGGAATCCATAGGTTCCCGGTATATGCGGATAATCTTTTCCTGAGGCATCTGCTGCAAGAGGAGAAATACACTCCTCAGATCGGGTCAAAATGTATTGCCATGGCTACAACGGTTCCGACCTTTTATATAGCACGTCCGTCAGAAGGGGACAGCACAACGGAAGTAGCTCATATCCTGCACCAGATTCTGAAATGTCAGATACAGGGCAGCTGAATCAGGAAGCAGCAGCCTTCTCCCGGCTCGCTGGTGCAGCAGATGCTTCCTTCCAGACGCTCTACGATAGCTTTGGCGATAGAAAGCCCCAAACCGCTTCCGGTAGCGGATCCCGGGGTGCGTGAATGTGACACAGTGTAGGTCCTTCGGAAAATATGGGGAAGGGCATCTTCCGGAATGCCGGGTCCATTGTCGATGACTCTGATCTGCAGCTGCTTGCCGATGCATCCGGCTTGTAGGGTGATGCGGCTGCCGGTGCCGGAGTATTTTGCGGCGTTGGTGAAAAGATTGTCCAATACCCGGATCATTTTCTGGACATCAACAGAAAACTTACAGGAAAGATTCTCCGGAAGGTCCAATACCATGTCATGATCGTCATAGCGTTTGTCTGAAATCATATCATAAAAATATTCTTCCAGAAACGGTGCTGCCTCCAAGGTGACAAGCTCAAGTTCCCGGGATGTATCTTCTACACAGAACAGATAATACATATCCTGGATCAGATTTTCCAGTGTCTGTGTCCTGTGGTCGATCAGCTGCAGAGAAGCTATGTAATCCTCCATGGATATTTCCTGACCGGAATTCAGATAATCCAATGCACTCCGGATAGCGGTTATGGGAGCCCGCAGATCATGCGAGATATTGGAAAGCATTTCTTCCTTTTCTGACTGTACGCGCTTCAATTCTCTATTGGCTTCGGTTAACTGCCGGTTGACTTCCAGCAGCTTCTGGGAAAGACTTTCAATGGTCTCTTTTTCTACGGAAGGAGAGACAAAACTGGCTTTATTCATTCTGGAATTCCCCCTGCAATATTATTGACGATAAGAGGCAATGATAAAACGATATCCCTTGCCCCATACAGTTTCAATGTGATTAGACAGTTCATGGCTGCAATCTAATTTTTTGCGCAGTCTGCTTACATTCACCATAACTAAACGGCGATCGGCTTCCATATAAGTCCCCAATAAGGCATTGCCCAGTTCTTCAAAGGTAATATCCCGGTCGGGATGCTCCGCAAGATAGAGGAGAACCTCGTATTCCCGGTTAGCAAGTCCAAGATCCTCGCCCAGGAACAGCGCTTTGTGTGCCACCTTATCAATGGTAAGATTTCCGATGACCAAAGTGTGATTATCGGATGCCGACTTCAACTGTCCCATACGCCGGAGGAGTATATCAATGCGGACTTTCAGCTCTCGCAGACTGTATGGCTTTACAATATAATCATCGGCACCACTGGTGAGACCGGTGATCTTATCGTCTTCGCTGCTTTTTCCGGTAAGAAACAGAATGGGAGCGGAAGTGAAAGTGCGGAGTATGTGGCACACTTCATAACCGTTCCTGTCCGGCATCATAACATCCAACAGAATACAATCCGGAGAACATTGCTTTGCCAGACGGATCCCCTGCTCTGCGGAGGATGCGATCGATACGTCGAAGCCTTCGCCGGTCAGATATTTTTTATTGATTTCCAACACTTCACGATCATCATCTATCATCAGGATTACTGCCATGAAACACCTCCTATGTCAATGTCTTACTATATCGCTATTGTATCATTATCAGAGTAAAAAGTTAATATGTGGAATAAGAAAAGCTATCGCGCAACTTGATTTTGCCGGATTCTTATAATAAAATAAATTGAGCTGTTGGATGTGGAAGGCTATGAGAGGAGACGGGGAATTGAACAAGACAAATTCAGGGGCAAATACGAATACGACCCAGATATTATTGGATATCTTTGTGCTTGTATGCGCATTTGGAATTACGTTTTTGATAAGGGGCCAGCGGCTGGATGATCAGACACAGTTGCGACTGGAGGTTCTGACGGGAGTATTTTTGCTGCTTTATCTTCTTTCCAACAAAGAAGGATATCTATACAATGTAACAATGTTTTATTATCTGGACAGAGTGCACCGAAAGATTACGAAATCCTTCGTTGTTGCCATGCTGGTGACGGGGATCCTGCTGCAGTTTGTCGCTCCGGGACAGGAGGCAAGAGAATTCTTTATTATTTATCTGATCATGGCTTATCTGTTGATCAGTGTAAAAATGATTTTTGGCAAACCGTTGATCAGAATGCTGGAAGAAGGCAGGGCACCCAGAACGGCATATGTGGGAAAAAAAGGAGAATTCAATAAATTCAGTTATTTTTTGGATAAAACATCCATACCGGTCAAAATGGTTGGTTATATTGCAATGAAGCGAGATGAGTATGAGGCGGATAAGGAAGAATATCTGGGATGTCTGGAAGAACTTGAGCAGCTGATCAGGGAGAATAATCTGGATCAGATATATATTATTCAGAAGCATGGGGAAGAACTGCGATTTACACAGCAATATGTAGATATCTGTATTGACATGGGAGTGACGGTACGCCTGGTGGTGGACTTTTATAAGAGAAGACGTGCCTATAGTTATGTGAGTACCGTTGGCACCTATCCGGTCATTACGTATCATACCATCAGCCTGAACACTTATGAAATGGCTATAAAGCGACTTATGGATATTATTGGTGGTATGGTGGGGATCCTTTTATTTTCCCCGGTTATGCTGGTGACGGCGGTTGCCATCAAACTGGATTCTCCGGGATCTGTGATCTTCAAACAGACCAGGGTGGGGCAGAACGGCAGAAATTTTAAAATCTATAAATTCCGCAGTATGTATATTGATGCGGAAGAGCGTAAAAAAGAACTGATGGCTCAAAACGAGATTGCCGGCGGTGTAATGTTTAAAATGAAGGACGATCCCCGGATCACAAAGGTAGGCAGGGTGATACGCAAGTTCAGTATTGATGAACTGCCACAATTTTTTAATGTAGTAGGCGGATCCATGAGTCTGGTAGGTACCAGACCGCCTACACTGGATGAAGTGGAAAAATATGAGAGAAAACAATGGCGTCGCATCAGTATCAAGCCGGGAATTACAGGAATGTGGCAGGTGAACGGACGAAGCAAGATAGATAATTTTGACGATATTGTTGAGATGGATGTGGAATACATTGACAACTGGTCACTTATGTCTGACATCAAGATCATATTAAAAACGTTCATTGTTCTGCTGAAGCATGATGATGCCTATTAAAGTAATGAAATATGTATAGATAATAACAAAACAGCATAAAATATTTTTCTCAAAAGATGAACCTTTTTGGTGTGAAAGGACGTCTTAAACTGTTAGAGAGATCAGAACTCGGGGAGAATACTGATTCTCGGAAAGACAGGGGAAAATATGAAGAGAGATTATGCGGAGATAAACTGGTTCGGCGTGGTGGCTGCTGGCACTCTGATCGTAACCGGTGTGATCATTGAGCCTCTTTTGACTGTTCTGGGATTGCTGATGCTGAGTGTGGATGTTATAATCAGAGTTGTTGAACCTATGCAATATGTGCAGGAACATAAGAAAGAAAAGGAAGGCAAGGCATTCTATGAAAGTATTGGTAACAGGCGTAAAGGGTCAGTTGGGATATGATGTGGTAAATGAACTTACAAAGCGCGGCATTGAGGCGGTTGGTGTGGATATTCAGGACATGGATATCACGGATGCTGCCAGTGTGGAAAAAGTGATCGGTGAGGTAGCACCGGATGCTGTGATCCACTGTGCAGCCTATACTGCAGTGGATGCAGCGGAAGAC
>Ga0129310_1001818_pt1 | contig 17495 bp, 14 predicted proteins | sample Go1ome_2_FD_94433 | JGI IMG/M metagenome (GOLD analysis project Ga0129310, IMG submission 94433) | Western lowland gorrila individual fecal microbial communities from Wisconsin, USA - Go1022A metagenome | ecosystem: Host-associated > Mammals > Digestive system > Large intestine > Fecal | place...
CGCAATTTCAGCCGGTGCGTACCAATCAATGTCACCGTCCCAATAGCTCGGATTTCCTGTACTTGGGGTTCCACCACCCACAATGTCAGCAATATCTCCCAACTTACGCTGTTCCCAAGCATCTGTGAATCCTTGAAACCGGATAGCCGGTACCTGCTTTTTTCCCATCAGAATTCACCTCCCAGGAGCTTGCGAAGCTCCGTAATTCCTGCAAGATCGACTTCAGAACCGGTCAGTCCTCCCAGCATTTGAGAAAGGGAAGCCTCTGTCTTACAAATTTCCGATTCGATATTCTCATAGGTATCGGCATATTTTTTTCCGAGGGCCTCCACACTCTTTTCCAGAGCAGCGATCGCGTTTGCAGGAAGAGACTGGATTCCATCCATAATGGGCTGAATCCATTTTCTCTTTAAAAGACGGTTTGCTTCTTCGTCTGTCAGATTCTCCAGCTTTTCCTTCGTCAGAAGCTCAAAATCCTCTTCCTGTGCCTTGATTTCAGCTTTCGTTTTTTTCTCTTCCTGGCTTAACTGATCCACCTTCCGAAGGCATGCAATAACGGCAGTATTCTCCGGATCATTCTGCTTTTTCAGTTCCTTCAGAACACTGCTGACCTTATTCAACACAAAAGCCTCTTTATTCTCATCCAGGGCTTCAGAAATATTTTCCTTCTCTTCCTCGTCAAGTTCTTCCAGAAGTGCTTCCTGCTCGGATGGAATTTCCTGCAGGCGTTTTCTCTTTTCCTCTACATCTTGATATTCCTTCGCAAGAAACGTTTGCTGCACCAACTCAAAAGGAAGAATGTGTCCTTTCCATCCTTCCTGTATTTCTGTATCGGTCCCATTTTTCTTTTTCAAAACCATATTGGGATCGACCTGTGTGATAGCTTTTCTTCCCTCAGTCTGTATCAGTTCCAGATCTCCGGAGATCTGTTCATAACCGGAATGAAACAACTCATACGCCTCGTATGGATCCACGAGCGGTACAGATTCCATTCTGTGGAAAAGCTCATTTGTGATCTGGTCCTCAGCACGTACAACAGAAACCGTCAGTGCCTGATCAATGATGAGCTTTGCAAGCTGCTCCTCCAGGCCTTCCAGTGCTTTGCTATATTGGCTCCGGAATTTCTGAACTTCTGCATTATCTTCGATCGTCTGACGAACATTCTGAGCTTTCACCTGTACATACTCGCCATTTCCATCGAACAGTTCTTCCTTCAGTGAGGGGAACACATTCCAGAAGGCCTGCAGCTCCTCCAGTTCGCGTACAGGGATCCCCCCGAACATGGATGCATAGATATCCCAGCTTTCCGCAGGTTCCGATGAATCAACATAACGGGGAATGTTCAGATTATAGTCATTGGCACGAATTTCTTCCTTGCTGACTTTTCTGGAATACTTCGGCGTATCCTTCCGTCCTGTCACAACATCCACGATGCGGCGAATGTCACTGGCACGCAGCTTGTTATTTTTCCCTTCCTTGGCAAAACCCTTGGAGGCATCCACGATCAGGACATCCGTATTCTCTCTTTTCTGACGCAGCACCATGATAATAGTCGGAATCCCTGTCCCGAAGAAAATATTGGCGGGCAATCCGATGATAGCGTCAATTTTGTTATTCTCAATGAGATTTTTCCGAATCTTACCTTCTTCGCCGCCACGGAAAAGAACGCCGTGCGGGAGCACGATCGTCATAATGCCATCCGGTTTTACATGAAAGAGATCATGCAGAAGAAAGGCATAGTCCGCTTTTGCCTTTGGCGCAACACCATAATCTGCATAACGAGGATCGTTGTCCTTTCCCTGAGGATCCCAGCGCTGCGAGTAGGGCGGATTGGAAACGACGGCATCCACATAAAGCGGATCATAGGTGGACGCCGGATCTGATTCATCGAAATACGGCCAATCCTCCTCCAGAGTATCTCCATTTCTGGCCGTAATATTATCCGGGAGGATCCCGCGCATCACCAGATTCATCCGCGTCAGGTTATATGTATTCGCCTTCAGCTCCTGTGCGTAATAACGAATCCTGTTGGGATCATCCATATATTTTGCAATTGCATGACCGATACACAGCAGCAAGGATCCGGATCCTGAGGTTGGATCATAGATGCGAATTTCACTTCTTCCTTTGAGATGATCGGCCACAATTTCCGACATCAGCATAGACACTTCGTGCGGTGTATAAAATTCTCCCGCCTTCTTTCCTGCATTTGCAGCAAACTGGCTGATCAGATACTCGTAAATAAATCCAAGAACATCGTAATCCTGCTTTCCATCCATCGGAATATCATTGATGAGCTGAATCAGATCACTGACAGCCTTTGTCTGCGCTTTTGTATTCTCTCCCAGCTTGCTGAGTCCGGTTTCCAGAGTATTGAAGATGCCATCGAACACTCTTTTATGAGAGGGAGAAATCAATCGTGTAAAAGAAGACAGTGCCGTCCGAACATTGTCGACGCTGAAGTCCGATCCCATATGGATCCATGTAGAGAACAGATTGTCATAGGCAATGAAATACCCGAGACTTTGCTGCGCACTGGATACTATCCCCGGATCCTCCTCGTTCACATAGTTACGGATATCATCCGGCGTATAGTCTCTGGAAAGAAGCCACCGTTCTTCCTTATCGGAAAGGTACTTGTAGAAAATGAAGCCAAGGATATAGTCCTTGTATTCATTTGCTTCGATCTTAGAGCGCATTCGATTTGCGGACTCCCAGATTTTCGCTGCCAACTGCTGTTTGTTCATAAATTTATACCTCTCTGAAGCAATATCCGCGAATGCGGTTTTGCCGAATGCGGCAGCAGATGCTTCACCATCAATGCTGCAGTTTCTTCCAAAGACACAGAGTTTTCATTCCACTGTAAACTCTGTCCATTCTATTTTGTTGTACTGCATCACATCATCTGCTCTGCTCATTCCAAGCTTCTCATAAAAAGGAACGGCAGAATCATTTGCGACAAGGTACACTGCGATGTCCTTTTCTCCGCCGGCGATCTCATGGGCCTTTTTCATCAGAGTCCTTCCAATGCCATGGCCTTCACAGGATCTCGCAACCCCCAGGTCCGTGACATAAAGCCAGTAGCAGAAATCGGTCAGGCCGAACAAAACCCCAACCAGAGTTCCACTCTCATCTCTTGCCGTCAGGCTGATGGATGTATTTCTGACCAGTTTCGCGATTCGTTCCTCAAAGCGTTCCTTCGGATACTGCGATCCCAGATTCGTCCTTTTCAGAAAATCAATATAATCGCCTGCTGCCAGTCTCTCTTCCTGATATGTAATGTTCATGTTTTTCTCCGCTTTGCTGATTACAGTTTCAGACTATTTTCGTCCAAAAGAAAATTTCTTAGTCCGATTGTAATAATTCCGTTTTCATCGCGGCGGACTTTAATATTATCTCCAACAACAACGATTTTTCTGAAAAAATCCGGAATACTCAAAAGTCCTCGTTGTTCCTGTTTTACCTTGTCTGCGGCAGGAAGTGCAAAAGCAGATTGAATATAATATTTCTCGCTTCCTTTCGTAGCTACAAAATCCACCTCCAGCTGCTTCTTTCCCCGTTTTCCGTCGGCCTTGATTTCATAGTATTCTACTACACCAACATCCACATGATATCCTCGAACCCTTAGTTCGTTGTAGATAATATTCTCCATCAAATGCGTTTCTTCAATTTGCCGGAAGCCTAACCTTGCATTTCTTAGTCCCACATCTTCAAAATAGTACTTTGACAGCTTTCCAATGTATTTTTTCCCCTTGATATCATAACGATCCGCTCTGCTGATAAGATACGAGTCTGTCAGATAGTCTGTATAATTCTTAATCGTCTTATCGCTGAGATTCTTATTCTTGACACTTTTGAATGTCCGCACAAGCTTACTGGGATTCGTATAACTTCCTATCGCAGACGCAAGGACATCCACCAGTTCATCCAGCTCCGCTTTGTTTCTTACATTGTGGCGCTCCACGATGTCTGAGATATAAACCTTTTGAAACAGTGAATTAAGATATTCTGCCTTGTCCCCGGATTCTTCCATTGTCAGGATAAGCGGCAGACCGCCATAAACAAGATAGTCATCCCACGCTTCATCCTGAGAGCCCTGGTATACAGACAAGTATTCGGAAAAGCTTAAAGGATAAACGCGAATCTCATCTCCCCGTCCACGGAACTGAGTAATCACATCAGACGAGAGAAATCTGGAATTGCTGCCCGTTACATACACATCCACATTACGAATATGCAGCAGACTATTGAGGACATCTTCAAATTCGTCCAGATATTGAACCTCATCAAGAATAATATAATAATCCTCTTTATCCCTGATACTTTCCTTTATAAACTTTAAGATGACATCCGGGTCACGCAGCTCTTTATTACTGCGGTCATCGAGTGCTATTTCAATGATATGGTCCTCTGCAACACCACTGTCTAACAGATGCTCATGAAAAAGATGAAGCAGAAGATATGATTTTCCGCATCTTCTTACCCCCGTCACTACTTTTATCAGTCCATTTTTCTTTTTCCGAATCAACTTATCCAGATAAACATCACGTTTGATTTCCATAGCGCATCTCCTATTCCGAAAACAAGTGCAGAAGCACCTGTTTTCGGAATATATTATGCCCGATATTCGTTGTAATCGTCAATAGAAGACTGTTTTATTCCGAAAAGTGATGTAAATACACCAGATGTCGGAATAGCAGTGTTTTTCAATCCCATCTCTTTTCCCTGCACATTTTGAATAATCCATGTCCGAAAAGAGCAAGCGCAGCAGGAATATTCTGTGATATGGTTACATTACAATTTGTATCTGTTTAGCACCTGCCACATTTCAATGTGAATTGACTGCTCGCAGGCAAATTCACGATTGAAATTGGCAGGCGGCCAAGGCCCGAAGGGACTCTGACCAGCCGCATCGAGGATTTGCAAAGCAAATTCGAGATGGGTGCTAAATAGATACTACAGTTTATTCTGTATCGGGAGGGTTATCATGGCATTGGTAAATCTTAATATGAACAGCAGGTATCTGAACGGAAACACCGAAGTGACCATCATTCTTCCGGATCGTCCCTGGAACGACGAACCGGAAACGTTTTACCGAAGCGGACGAAAATATAAGGTTCTGTGGCTTCTGCACGGCACATTTGGTGATCACACCGACTGGCTTCGCAAGTCAAACATTGAGCTCTATGCCACCGAAAAGAATCTGGCTGTCGTCTGTGCATCTGCGTTAAACTCCAACTATTCCAACTGGACTACCGCTATGATGGGCTACAACATGTACGATTTCATGATCAGGGAGCTGATGCCTGCGATGTACGGATGGTTTCCGATCTCTGACAAACGCGAGGACAACTTCATTGCAGGCCTGTCCATGGGCGGACGCGGAACCATAAAATTTGCCGTAAACTATCCGGAAAAATTTGCCGGAGCTGCCGTTCTCTCTGCTGCGCCGGTCGATTTTTCTCTCCTTGGCCCCGGCCAGAAACGTACTTTCCTTGACACGGAGGAGGCGCGTCTCAAGGCTACCATCGAGAATGCCGGAGGATTGGATGCCTATGTAAACTCAGAGGAAAACGTATGGGCAATCCTGGATGGCTTTGCCGAAAGAAAAGAACTTGATAAGTTGCCCCGGCTCATGTTCGCGTGCGGCGAGGATGATTTCCTTGCGGAAAACTTTACTGTTTTCAGGAAGCATGCGGAAGAAATCGGAGTGAAAGCAGAATGGTTCACTCTTCCCGGATACGGGCATGAGTGGCGCTTCTGGGATCTTGCAATTCAGCACGCACTCACATTCTTTGGACTGGATGCAGACGAAGGAGGGAATCCCTTCTGAGGACGTAGTCCCTTCCGACGACGTAGTCCCTTCCGACGAGGTAGCACTTTCTGACGAGGTTGTCCCTTCTGATCTGCACAGGGACATTTCCGGCGGATTGCTGCAAAGAGATGAGGCAATCGTGATAATAAAATTGCCTGCAAAGGGATAAAGCAATCGCTGTCACGCGATCATATGCAAGAAATAAAAGAAAATGGAGAATATGCAGAATGAAAATTCGAACCGCAACAATAGAGGACCTGGACGCAGTAACCGCCGTGGAGGCGGAGTGTTTCCCTGCGGCTGAGGCGGCAACAAAAGAGGAGTTCCGGGATCGGCTGAGCCATTATGGCAGCCACTTCTGGCTGATGTTTGAGGAGGACCGGCTGATTGCCTTTGTGGACGGAATGGTCACAGACGAGTCCGACCTTACGGACGAAATGTATGAGAGGGCGCAGATGCACGATGAAAACGGTGCCTGGCAGATGATCTTCGGCGTGAACACGATTCCTTCCTTCCGCAATCGCGGCTGCGCCGGGCAGCTGATTCAAAGAGCGATTGAGGATGCCAGAAGCCAGGGACGAAAGGGCCTGGTGCTTACCTGCAAGGACAGACTCGTTCCCTACTACTCGAAATTCGGTTTCCGCAACGAAGGCGTTTCCGAAAAGTCCATCCACGGCGGCGTCACCTGGAATCAGATGCGCCTGACGTTCCAGGATGAATCAGGCTGTGCACCTGCAATATAATCTGCCCATGCAGCTGCAAGAACAATCCGGCAAGCTTACGCACAATGCATCTCTCAATGCATCTCTGTGTGCTGGAATTGCGGTTTTCGGATGCTTTTTTGATCTCCAGAGCATCCTGAAAATGGTTTTCAGGTCTCTGGGGATGACTTTTCTATTCCCAAAGCATCCCTGATCAGAGATTTTCCGAGCAGGGATGCTTTCCATTGCTGGAAAGTCATCCCTGAATGGACTTTCTTTCAAATGAGGATACTTTTCATCTCCGAAAGTCATCCCTGAACGGGCTTTCTTTCAAATGAGGATGCTTTCCGCCTTCGAAAGTCATCCCTGAACGAGCTTTCTTTTAAATGAGGATGCTTTTCATCTCCGAAAATCATCCCTCTTTAAATATCCTGTCAATTTTACGTCTTCGATGTTTCTTCAGGCTTCGGTGCGGTTTCCGGCTCGATTTCCGTGCTTGTATCTTCCGACTTGATTTCCTTCGGATTCGTTTCTTCCTCTTCCGCCTTTTCCACCGTTTCTGTATCAGACTTCGGATCCGCTGCCTTTCTGAACTTTGACTCGAATTTCCGCTTTTCTGTTTTCTTTGGTTTTACCTTCGTCCTGCGATTTCTCAGAGCCTTCCGGATTACAAGCACAACCAGAAGGATGATGACTGCTGCAACGATCAGCTGAGGAATGTGGATAATGAACCAGATACCAAAATCCGCAAAACCTGTGCCCACCGAATGCAGCGAGTTCCGGAAGCCTGTCGAAATCTTCTCCCAGGCAGTGGCATCCGGTGCCTGCTGGTAAATCGTTACTTCCGAGACGTCAAGTCGGACCGTGCTGTAGTCCACCTTGTTGTCATACGTGCGAAGCTGAGACTCAATGCTGTTAATCTGATAGCGCACCTCGGTCAGTCTGCTCTGAATCTTGACGATATCGTCCAGCTCCTTCGCCTTTTCCAGCATTTTCTCCAGAGATCTTGCCTCGGTCTGCAGAGCCTTCTTATGCGCCGCCGTATCCACATAGTCAAGCGTGATGTCCGTCACGCTCTTGCTCTCCTCTGTGACATTGGAACCGTCATGGAGCTTTGTCAGGAACTCGTCCAGCCTCTTCTCCGGAATCCGGAGAACATAGGAGGCGCTGCGGTCATGCGGCGTGTAATTCGAAGGATCCGAGGAACGGTAATAGCTGTAGCTGTTATAGTAGATTTCACTGCTCTCGATGTATCCGCCAAGCTCGTCCACCGAAGCCTCGATGGATTTCTGGAGCACATCAAATTCCTTCGTCTGGACACTGATGTTGACGGTTGTGATCAGCTTTCTCTTCGATTCCGGAGAGTCCTCATGGTCCTTTCCATCCTCCAGAATCGCGTCCTCCTCTTCTGTAATTCCTTCTTCAGGAGCTTCCTCCGGGTAAGCTTCTTCATACGAGACATCACTCGCATAATCGTAAGAGCCCGCTCCCCCCGCAGCGCCAGTCTCACCGAACACTCCATAATCCGATTCCGCGGCCGAGTAGGAATAGTCCGCACTCTTGCTGTTCTCCATCGGCGAGCTGGAGCTCCCGCAGCCGGAAAGCAAGAGCAGCACTCCTGCGGCAAGAAGCACGCTCCGGAATCTCCGGCAAGGCATCCTGCGCTCGCCTGCATTTTCCTTCCGGTTACTGTCAGGATGGATCGTTCGGTTCGTCATGGCGGTCACCTCCGTGTGTTTCGTACGAGTCCTGTAAGGGAAATAAAATAAAAGCTTCTTCCTTATCAGTGTATCATAAGAATCCGGTTGCAGACCTCCTGAATTTCCTGCAGAATGTGAGATAAGGGGATGGTCATATCAGAGCTGTTTTCCTGCAGCTTTTACTCATCAGGCCGCATCATCAGGCCGCAGCTTCTCTGCGGCCGGAAAGGTAAGCACCATGCATTACTGTAACCCGATCAATGTTGATTACAAATATCAGTTTATCCGTCCGAACCCGGTCTTTGCCGGACCGGATGCCCCGGCCATTCAGATTTCACGCGAAGCGGCCGATCCTTCGATGATTCTTTTTCAGGGAAAATATTATATTTTTGCTTCCATGACGCTTTCCGTCTGGGTCTCCGATGACCTTGTTCACTGGGACTCGCACCCGCTTCCCAAGGAGCTTCCTCTTTATGACTACGCTCCGGATGTTACCGTTGTCGGTGACTATGTTTACTTCTGTGCCTCCGAAGAGGCATCATCTGCGATTTCTACCGCACCAGGGATATTCTGAACGGACCTTATGAGAAGATCCCGGGAACCTTTGATTTCTGGGATCCCGCTCTGTTCGTTGACGATGACGGAAGATTCTACTTCTACTATGGCTGCAACAGCACAACTCCGATCTACGGAGTAGAGTTTGATCCCGCTACGATGAAGCGGATTGGCGAAACACACGAACTGATCTACGGCGATCCCTTCCACCTTGGCTATGAAAGAAACGGAGAGAATCACAGTGCACCGCCCCGCACAGAGGAAGAAATCGAGAAGGCTCTGGATGAATTTCTGACACAGACCGGCAAGGACCGTTCCACCCTGCTGCCAACAATCCGTACTCCTATGAGCCGGGCGGCTTCCTCCGAAGCAGCCGGTCACCCCGCAGCAAGAGTCAGCGAAGAGGATGTCCAGACCTTCTGGAAGGCAGCTTCCAATCGTCCCGGCGAATGGATCCGGATGGATCTCGGCGAGGCTCTCGATGTCCGCGGCATTCAGGTCAATTTTGCAGACGACAAGCTGGATCTTCCTTCTCCCCGGCCGATTCCGGAGGATGAAGAGCGCTGCATCGATGAGCGCAGGCATGTCACACGCTGGATTCTGAAGGGCTCCTGCGACGGCGAGAATGATTTCGTCATTGCAGACAAGTCCGAAGCAGGGACCAACCTTCCGAATGACTATGTGGACATTGATGAGGGCGTGGAAGTCCGCTACTTAAAGCTCACCATTCTGGAGGTACCGTTCGGAGTCCAGCCTTGCATCTCAGGCCTTCGCGTCTTCGGAAAGAAGAACGGCGAACTTCCCAGGGTACCTTCGTACCAGACGGAACGCACCGGTGATCTTGATATGACGGTCACCATTACCTCGGAAGATCCTCTGACCGACGGCTACAACGTCCTCTGGGGCTTTGCGCCGGATAAGCTCTACCACAGCGACCGGATCTTCAGCGCCAAGGCACAGATCGGCGCCCTGATCAAGAGACAGCCTGTCTATGTGCGCGTAGATGCCTTCGGCAAAACCGGAATTACACACGGCACAGAAGTCATTTATCTTCCGTAATTGCTTTACAGCGTTTACGTATTTTTCGCAGATGCCGCCCTGCGGCAGGAAAGGAATGTATGAACGAGCAGCAACTGACCGAACTGTTACACGACATGAGTCTCCAGGAGAAAATCGATCAGATGTTTCAGGTGATGGGACTTTTCTTTACGGAGGACGAGGAAGGAACACTCACGGGACCGGCACAGAACTTCGGTGTAGACGTGAAGGACCTTCAATCCGCAGGAACGATTCTCGGATCCTACGGTGCGGATACCTTAAAGGCCATTCAGGACAAGGCAATGTCTGTGCAGCCGCACCACATCCCCATGTTGTTCATGCTGGATGTCATTCATGGTCTGAAAACCGTCTTCCCGGCTCCTCTTGCCCAAGGTGCCACCTTTGATCCAGCTTTGTCCGGCGAGTGCGCGGCTGCTACCGCAAGAGAAGCCGCAGCAAGCGGCCTGCATGTGACCTTTGCACCTATGGTGGATCTTGTGCGGGACGCCAGATGGGGCAGAGTTGTGGAATCCACCGGAGAGGACCCGTACCTCAACCGTCTTTTTGCCGCAGAAATCGTGAAGGGCTTCCAGGGCGATGACGTGAAGGCCTCCGGCAAAATCGCTGCCTGCGTCAAGCATTTTGCCGCATACGGCGCTGCGCAGGCAGGCCGCGATTACAATACGGTAGAGCTCTGCGAGCGGACGCTGCGCGACTACTATCTTCCTTCCTACAAGGCTGCTGTGGATGCAGGTGTAAAGCTTGTCATGACCAGCTTCAACACGGTGAACGACATTCCTGCCACCGGAAATCAGTGGCTGATGAAGAAGATTCTTCGCGGGGAATTCGGCTTTGACGGGGTTCTCATCACAGACTTTACCGCCATTCCGGAAATGATCCGACACGGCTACGCCGCGGACGAAAGAGATGCTGCCCTGAAGGCCATTCAGGCCGGCGTAGACATCGACATGATGTCCGGCTGCTATGCAGGGAATCTGAAATCTCTCGTAGAAGACGGCGAAGTCGACGAATCCGCAATTGATGAATGCGTGCTTCGTATTCTGAAGCTGAAAAACGATCTCGGACTGTTCGAGAATCCCTATAAGGACGCAGATGCGGAAAAGGAAAAAGAGGTGATTCTCTGCAGAGAGCACCGGGCACTTGCAAGAAGGGCTGCTTCCGAGAGCTTCGTTCTTCTGAAGAACGACGGTCTTCTTCCTCTGGATCTGTCGAAGAAAATCGCCTTCATCGGCCCCTATACACAGAACAGGGAGCTGCAGTCAAGCTGGGCCTTTACCGGCGATCCCAGGGATACCGTTTCCATTCAGGACGCCGCAGAAGAATGCATGGATGCATCCCGCACAAGCTTCACTCCGGGCTGCCCGGTTCTTGGAAATGACGTTGTTCTCACCGGATTTACCGGATCGGTCAATCAGACATTTTCTGCTGAAGAACTGTCAGAAATGAAGGCTGCCGCAATTCAGGCAGCCGGAAAAGCCGAGCTTGTTGTCATGCCGCTTGGCGAGCACTTCCTTCAGTCCGGCGAAGCGACAAGCCGCGCCTTCCTGGATCTTCCGGAAATTCAGATGGAGCTGTTCCGTGCCGTTTATGAAGTGAATCCGAACATTGTCGTGGTTCTCTTCAACGGGCGGCCGCTTGATCTTCGCGAGATTTCGCAGAAGGCCAGGGCGATCCTGGAGGTATGGCTTCCCGGAACCGAGGGCGGACACGCCATTCTGGATGTTCTGACCGGCCAAACTGCGCCCCAGGGAAAGCTTCCGATGAGCTTCCCCTACTGCGTCGGACAGCTTCCTGTCAGCTACAATCATTTTGCAACCGGAAGGCCCGTTGGACCGAATGCCGATCCTCGTTTTTCCTCCAAATACACCGACATTCCCAACGCGCCCCTGTATCCGTTTGGATTCGGTCTGTCGTACACAGACTTCTCTGTTTCCGGAGTATCTCTGTCCGATACCGTTCTCGGTAAGGACTCTGCTGCTAACAGCCTGCAGGCCTCGGTTGAGGTGGAAAACACCGGCTCCTTTGCAGGAACCGAGACTATCCAGCTCTACCTGCAGGATGTGACGGCAAGCGTTGTCCGTCCGGTCAAAGAGCTGAAAGGCTTCCGGAAGGAGACACTGCAGCCCGGTGAGAAGAAAACGGTAAGCTTTACCATTACTCCGGATATGCTCGCATTTACCCGCGCAGACGGGAGCTTTGGTTCGGAGCCCGGTCTGTTCCGCGTTATGATCGGAAATTCCAGCGCCGTATCCGAGTACGCGGAGTTCACGCTTGAATAAAAAGGTTCCGGACGCAGAAATCCCCCGGAAGCAGCTTTTTCACTGCTTCCGGGGGATTTTCTTTCAAAAAAATTTTCCGAATTTTATGTGTTTTCTTCCGGTATGTTCTGTTCCAGTCAGCTTTGCTCCAATTGATTCTGTTCCAGCTTCTTAAGCTTCCGGAATTCATGAAGCAATGCTCCGACCAATACCAGATCTGCACCAACCCATGCCAGAATTTCTCCCCACATCACGGCAACTCCTCCAAGGAATCTTGTCATCACGATTGCCATGAAGGTTCGCATGGCAAACTCGGCAAGCCCGGAAATCATCGGCATTCTGGTGTTGCCAAGGCCCTGAAGAGTGCTTCGCGCCACGTACAGAAGGTAGAGAATGAACAGCGCGGAGCTCATTATAATGAGGTACTGGATTGCATAGCCTGTCGCCTGCACTGCTTCCTCTCCGGACGCAGGAATGAACAGACCGATGATCTGATGCCGGAGCAGAATCATAACGCCCCCGATCAAAGCACTCGTTGCAAATGCAATCAGCAGCGCATCACGAAATCCTCGCCGGATTCTCTCGTAGCGCCCTGCTCCGAGATTTTGCCCGATATAAGTCAGCATGGCATAGCCATACGCAAGCGCCGCCATTTCCAACGCCCCGTACAGCTTGTTGGTGGCAGTGTATCCCGCAACAAAAGAAACTCCCAGCTGATTGACTACGGAATTCACAATCATTCCGCCGATGGCAATGATATTGTTCATCAGCATCACCGGAAGAGCCAGCTTCATCAGCCTTCCGTCCATCTGCGGATTTCCTCTTCCGTCCTCTGCAGAGAAATGGAGATATTCCACCCTCCGCACAACGAAAAGGCAATACACGCCGGAAACCGCCTGTGCCAGAATCGTCGCCACAGCTGCTCCGCCGATTCCAAAAGGAATGACGAAAACAAACAGAACGTCCAGCACGATATTGAGCAGTGATGAAATCACAATCGCAATCAGCGGGTCTCTGCTGTTGCCAAGGGCCCTCAGCTCTGATGCACAGAAGTTATACAGCATCTGCGCCGGAATTCCTGCAAAAATAATCCGGATATACAGCTCTGCTGCTCCGCGTATTGCCGCATCCACATGCAGAATCGTCAGCACGGGTCCCACCGAAAGCTGCGCCACAACCGTCAGAAGAAGCCCACTGATCACAGAAAGCCTCACAGAATGGGCACAGGCCTTCCGGAGATTTCCGTACTCCTTCCCGCCAAAAAACTGTGCCATCAGAATCGCAAAGCCCTGCGTCAGTCCCTGCACCGTTCCGAGCACCAGATAATTGTACCAGTCCGCTGATCCGAGCGCTGCCAGCGCATCGACGCCAACGCCTCTGGAGACAATAATGGTATCTGTGATCGTATACACCTGCTGAAAAAGATTTCCCAGCATCAAAGGAATGGCAAAAAAGAAAATCAGCTTCGCCGGATTCCCCTCTGTCATATTCCGAACTTCCTTCACCTCTGTTTTCCCGCTCATTTGCAGACAACTCCCTCCCTTTTCACCCATCCCGTCTGAAGGCAGACGTATCTTTTTATTCTACACTATTCTTCCAAAAACCATACTCTTTATTGGCACAGGAGGGGGATAAAATGTCGAAGGCCAAAGGTAATTGTGGATAACGATAAAAATATCTACAAACCGGCTTCCCAAATCTTTATGAAGTTCTTCCAATATTCAGAACGCGCTCCGCCTGCTATACTTCAGACAACAAGTGCATATCTGCGTTCCTTTTCTTTATCCGGGCCTTCTTTATCGGCTCCGGCCATCTCAAATTCTTCTTACTCTGATTCACATTGATTCTTATCGAACGAAGTCTATGCATGAAACAACATCCACCCTATTCATTTTATTTTTGCAGAGGCGGAAGGATCTGATTGTATTCGGATTCTGATCTGATTCACATCTTACATTCCAGATCATAACTACCCGAAATACAACTATTCTCTCTGATTTCTCTGCGGCAAGGAGACTCTATGAAGGAAAAGACAGAAAACAAGATGAACCGACGCTACAAGGACAGACTGTTCTATGCTCTCTTCGGCTCCGAAGAGCGGAAACGCCTGACCCTCGAGCTGTACAATGCCATCAACCAAACAGATTATGACAACCCGGATGATCTCCAGCTCAACATCATCGAGGACGTCATCTACATGGGAATGAAGAACGATGTCTCGTTCCTCCTTGCCAGCGATCTCAACATGTGCGAACAGCAGAGCACCTGGAATCCCAACATGCCCCTTCGCTGCTTCCTTTATGCGACATACGCTCTGGAGAAATATCTCGACGACACCAAGAACTCCTACCGGCTGCTGACCTCTACCCTCGTAAAAATTCCCACTCCACGGCTTGTCGTTCTGTATAATGGAATTCAGGAAAACGATGATACTGTTCTTTCTCTCTCCGACTGCTTCGAAAATCCCGGAGGCGATATCGATGTAATCGTGCATGTGTACAACATCAATCCGGGGCACCGGCTTCCGGGCTGCTGCAGACCGCTGGAGGATTACTCCCAGTTTGTAAGCGCGTACAGAGACCGGATTACATCTGTCGGCGCGGAACAGGCAGCAAACGAGGCACTGGATTCCCTTCCGGACGGAGAGGTCAAGAACTTCATTCTGTCACAGAAAGGCGAGGTGATCGACATGCTGCTGACCGAATATGATGAAGAGGAAACCCTGAGGGTTGTTGCAGAAGATGCGGAAGCAAGAGGTAAAGCCATTGGCCTGGCAAAGGGCGAGGCAATCGGCGTTGCAAAGGGTGAAGACCGGTTTGCCACTCTGATCTCGGCGATGGTACATAGCGGCACCGATCGGCAATCAATTCTGAAGGCATCAACCGATCCTGCATACCGAAAGGAAATGTATGCCAGATATCGCATTGAATAAAGCGAGGGAGAAGTCTGTAAAGATATCTGCCATTTATCTTAATGCAGTGCTTTTACAGGGCAGGACTTCGTACATTCGTAACAGAGAATGCACTCCGTCCCATTCTTCCGCTTGCGGGACTCCTTATTGACCTCCACATTCATGGGACAAACCCGCAGGCATTTGCCGCAATGGACGCATTTGCTCTCATCACAATGCACCCGAAGCAGCGAAAAATAACTCATCGGCTTCAGAAATACCGTAATGGGGCAAAGATACTTGCAGAACGCGCGATTATCCCTCATCGCAAAGGCCAGCGCGATTCCAGCAGTGTAGTAAAGCACATTTCCTGCAAGGAACATCCGGAACATGATCTGTTCCAGATGCGCGACCTTCATCAGGAACAGGCCGGACACCAGTGCCAGCGACAGAGCGAACATTACATATCGGAGAACACCCAGCTTCTTTTTCCGCGGCTTCTGCGGCTGCCTGTAAGGAAGAAAATCCAGAACCATAGCCGTCCAGCAGGCGTAGCCGCACCAACCGCGTCCAAAAAGCAGCGGACCGAAAATCTTTGCCACCGCATAGTGGATGGTCGCCGCTTCAAAGGTTCCGAGAAACAGATAGTACCAGAATCCCTCGATCTGCATATTCTCGCGCGAAATGATACCAAGATACAGCAGCATATAACATCCAACCGCAAGCTGCACAAAGTGTCGGGCATAACGTTTTCCGGCGGTAAAAAGTGCCGTTCCAAGCGCAAGAGAGCCTCCTATATAACTGAAATTCAACAGGTAGAATGCGTTTCCCTTTGAAAGCCATAGTGTGACCGCTACTGCTTCAAATAATAAAAGCAACAGGATCGACCCAATATATTTTGAAAATCCACTGCTGTTTTTACGGCTATTTTTCATTGCTTTTCTTCTCTTCATGGCTCATCTCCTTCTTCTTGCCTCTCTGTGCACTGCCAGCCAGGCCGCCGCACAGATCTGCTGCAGTACCGATCTGCTGCAGTACCGATCTGCTACAGTACCGATCATCCTGCCAGAATCGATATTGTCCGTCACAATCCCCAGGGCGCGCAGCATTTCTATGTTCTTAGTTTACTATAAAGGAAAACTGTAAATACTGCAGTCACTGCTGTATATAACAAAAGTAAAATCTGTTAAGCAAGGCCCTGCAAACGCGATCATCACGTTTGCAGGGCCTTGTTTTAAACAAATTCTGGAACTCAATTCCCTTTTGTATGTACTTTGGTATGTACTTTGGTATTGATCAGAGTGTCACGCCATCCTTGAAGATTGCGATCTCCCGGCAGCCGTGCTGCTCGGAGAGCGTCTCTTCTCCCGATGCAACAGAAAGCACATAGTCAAGAAGCCGGTCACCCGCTTCGTCCAGTGTTTCCTTCCCTTCCGCAACGGTTCCCGCGTTGAAATCAATCCAGTTTTTCTTATGTGCGGCAAGCTGCGAGTTCGTTGCTATCTTCACGGTAGGCGCCGGTGCACCAAACGGTGTTCCTCGTCCGGTCGTAAACAGAATCAGATGGGCTCCCGCCGCCGTCAGATCTGTTGCGCTCACAAGGTCATTTCCAGGACCGGAGAGCAGATTCAGGCCCTTCTTTGTGACAGGCTCTGCATAAGACAGAACGTCCACGATCTGCGCACTTCCTCCCTTCTGCACACAGCCGCAGGACTTGTCCTCCAGCGTTGTGATGCCTCCCTTCTTGTTTCCGGGAGACGGATTCTCATAGACAACCTGTCCGTGATCCGTGAAGTACTTCTTAAAGGCATTCACCATGTCGACCGCCTTGCTGTAGACAGCTTCATTCTCACACCGGGAGAACAGGATGTTCTCTGCACCGAACATCTCCGGAACCTCGGTCAGAACCGTGGAGCCGCCAAGTGCGATCAGACGGTCGGAGAAACGGCCGACCGCAGGATTTGCCGTGATTCCGGAGAGGCCGTCCGACCCTCCGCACTTCATGCCGACAACCAGCTCGCTGGCAGGAAGCTCTTCCCTGCGAAACTGTGATGCATAATCCGCAAGCTCCCGAAGAAGCTGTGCTCCCTTTACGGCTTCGTCCTCTTCCTCCTGGCAGACCAGGAACTTCACGCGGTCCGGATCATAGCTTCCGAGAACCTCCCGGAACATCTCCGGCTGAAGATTCTCACAGCCAAGAGAAAGCACCAGCACACCTCCTGCATTCGGATGGCGGACAAGAGCTGCCAAGAGCTTTGCCGTGGTCGCAAGATCCTCTCCCATCTGGGAGCAGCCGTAGGGGTGCGGGAAATAGTAGAGGCCGTCCACGGAGGTTCCTGCAATCACCTCCTGATTTGCTTCCGCAAGCTCCTTTGCGATCCCGTTTACACAGCCGACAAGAGGCACGATCCAAAGCTCGTTCCGGATCCCGACCCTTCCGTCTGCTCTCCGGTACCCGCGGAAGGTCTTTCCTGCGACTTCGGGAAGCTTATAAACCTTGTGATCATAGTGATACTC
>Ga0129310_1001819_pt1 | contig 17494 bp, 16 predicted proteins | sample Go1ome_2_FD_94433 | JGI IMG/M metagenome (GOLD analysis project Ga0129310, IMG submission 94433) | Western lowland gorrila individual fecal microbial communities from Wisconsin, USA - Go1022A metagenome | ecosystem: Host-associated > Mammals > Digestive system > Large intestine > Fecal | place...
CGGATCAGCTCCGTGCCGCCCAGCATGTTGGACCACTGATCGTCACCACCGAACTGCATGTTACAGCCGTATCTCTGGAATAACTCATAGAAATCGTAACTCTGCATGATCATGTAGTTGAACTCCAGAAAACTTAATCCACGCTCCATACGCTGTTTGTAGCACTCCGCAGTCAGCATACGGTTTACGGAGAAATGCGGTCCGATATCACGCAGAACTTCTACATAGTTTAAATCAAGCAACCAGTCTGCATTGTTTACCATTAATGCTTTTCCATCGGAAAAATCGATAAAACGGGACATCTGTTTTTTGAAGCATTCACAGTTGTGGTTAATGGTCTCTTTTGTCATCATCTGACGCATGTCAGTACGTCCGGACGGATCACCGATCATCGCTGTACCGCCACCGATCAGGGCGATCGGTTTGTTGCCTGCCATCTGCAGTCTCTTCATCAGGCACAGCGCCATGAAGTGTCCTACATGAAGGCTGTCCGCGGTCGGATCAAATCCGATGTAAAATGTTGCTTTTCCGTTATTGATTAATTCTTTGATCTCTTCTTCATCTGTAACCTGGGCGATCAGACCACGGGCTACTAACTCGTCATAAACTGTCATAATGTACTCTCCTTTTTATGCATTTGCATTTTCTTCTTATTTTTCTTACACATTTTGTAATTATTCCCAAAATCAGTCCCGGCTTTTTATGTCTTATAATTACAAAACCCGCCCTTACGCACTATACATGCATAAGGACGGGATAAAATCTCGTGTTACCACCTTAATTCACAGACCGCTCACACGATCCGCCTCACCAAGTATCTGACAATACTTCTGCAATATAACGGTTGCTCCCGGCGCAGCCTACTGATTACCAAAATCATATTTCTGATCCATGACTTAAAATATCTTCGAAAATCTATTTTTCCGTCCAATCCTGATAACGTTCAATGCGCAGCTTGTGAATGTATTCGGTATCAGTTTTCCATGCGCCTCTCACCGCCCGGCAACTCTCTGTATGTTCCGCTCATACTTACTTGTTTCAGTCATTGCTGTTGTTGTCTGAAATTGTTTTTTACACGCTCATTATTATAAAAGTTGCGTTTGGAAATGTCAACTTAAAAATCTGAGGTACAACGTTTTACAATTTCACATGGAACAACAATGTTTTTTTCAATCTGCTCCTGTTTTTCCAGAAGCCTTATCATATGGTCTACGGTTGTCTTGCACAGCACATCCAGCTTACTGTCTACCGACGTCAGTTCCGGCTCACACCCGATTGCCACAAGAGAATTATTGTATCCTATCACAGACAGATTCTCCGGGATCTTCAATTCCTTGATCTTGGCATATTTCAAAACACCAACCGCCATGACATCATCCGTCGCGATCACACTGTCAAATTCTATACTTCTTCCATATTCCAATAACATATTTTTCGTATACTCAATGTCATTTTTTGTACGGAATTTTAACTGCCCGATCACCGGATAATCTGCCTCTGCCAGTGCTGACTCGTAGCCTTCCCGTTTCATCCTTCCACTGAAAGAATCCGAATCGTACATAAATAGAATTTTCTTTTTTCCCCTGCGGATCAGCTCCTTTGTCACTTCATAAGTCGCATGATAATCATCGGCACAGGTACAGTAGATATTTTCACCGCCGACACGTCCATTGATCATAAATACCGGTGTTTTTCCTGCTGCCTCACGAATATAATCCGTATCATATTCATCCTTTCCGTTTCCGGCATAGGTTGACCCAACCAACACCAGCGTATCAATCCGCTTGGACAGAAGCATATTCACATATTTTTCTTTTTCCTTCTGTTCAAAACCACTGCATCCCAGGATACAATTATATCCATACTCATGCAGGCTGTTCTCAATATATGCGATAGCCCTCGCCATGTAGCTGTCCGAAATATCCGGACACAGGATACCTACTGTTTTCATGGAATCCAATCCCAATCCCCTTGCAAAAACATTTGGTGTGTAATCATTTTCCTTCATTACATCCAGCACTTTCTGCTTTGTTTTTTCACTTACCTTAGGACTTCCATTCACCACACGCGATACCGTAGCAATTGATACTCCCGCCTGCTTTGCTATATCATAAATATTAACTGCCATGTTCATTCTCCATTTTTTGACTTTGTATATTCTAACACGTCAAATCCCTTCTGGTCAAATGATACGGCATGCACTGACGATAAAATTTACACATCAAATTCAAAGTAGGACACAGCATTGTTATAAGAAATCCCTTTTACGATTTTTTCCAGCACTTTATAGTCTGCCGGATATTCACCATTTTCTACCCAGCCGCCAATCAGTTCACACAGGATTCTTCTGAAATACTCATGTCTTGTGTAGGACAGAAAACTTCTGGAATCTGTCAGCATGCCCACAAAATTGGACAGCAGACCGAGATTTGCAAGTGATGTCATCTGTGCGATCATTCCTGTTTTGTGATCATTGAACCACCATGCACTTCCCTGCTGGATTTTTCCTGCGGCCTCTGTTCCCTGGAAGCAGCCAAGGATCGTTCCGATTGCCTCATTGTCGCATGGATTTAAGGAATACAGGATTGTCTTTGGAAGTTCATCCGTTGCGACCAGTGAATTCAGGAAATCTGCCGTCTGAGCACTCGGTGCATAATTATTAATACAGTCATAACCGGTGTCCGGACCTAATTTTTCATACATCAGCGCATTATTGTCACGTTTGCATCCATAATGAATCTGCATTACCCAGTTTCTCTTATGATATTCTTTTGCGACAAACTGCATAAAGGCCATCTTGAATTTCATTTCCTCTTCCCGCGTAACGGAAGTTCCCTGTAATGCTTTTTTGAAAATAGTGTCTACTTCTTCCTCAGAAGCCGGCGCATACATGATATACTCCAGTGCATGATCTGAAACAGAGCATCCCATAGATGCGAAGAAATCCATTCTGTTTAAAATTGCTCTTTTCATGGAGGCCAGATCTGTGATTTCCACTCCGCTCACATCTGCCAGTTTTGCGATATACTGTGCATAATCCGGTTTTTCCAGATTCATTGCCTTATCCGGTCTCCATGCCGGAAGAACTTTTACCTCAAAGCTGTCATCCTCTGCCAGCTTTTTATGCCATTCCAGAGAATCCACCGGATCATCTGTCGTACAGATCAGTTTTACGTTTGACTGACGGATCAAATTTCGCACAGACATGCCATCCTCCTGCAATTTTGCATTGCACAGATTCCATACTTCCTCTGCGGTTTCACCGGACAAATGTCCTGTATAGCCAAAGTAACGCTGTAATTCCAGATGGCTCCAGTGATACAATGGATTTCCGATTGCTTTTTCCAGAGTTTCCGCCCATTTCTGAAATTTTTCACGATCACTCGCTCCACCGGTAATGTAATATTCATCTACACCATTGGAACGCATCTGACGCCATTTATAATGATCGCCCCCAAGCCATACCTGTGTAATATTTTCGAACTTACGATCCTCTGCGATTTCCTGCGGGTTAATGTGACAGTGATAATCCACGATCGGCATATGCTCCGCATATTCATGAAAAAGTTTCTGTGCTGTTTCTGTAGATAATAAAAAGTCTTTGTCCATAAATGCTTTCATTTTGTTTGATCTCCTTACTATTTTTTGGAATTCCCCACGCCGCTTATTATTTTTACGCAATTGGCATAGGGACTTCCTTTATTTCGTTAAATTTCAAAAAAATCTATGTATCCTATGATTCTGTGAGTTTTTGCACCGTCATCAGATATAGCCCATTAATTTCGGCAATGACAGACTCAGTGACGGAATATATGTCACAAGCATCAGCACTGCAAAAATTGCTGCAAAATATACCAACAGCTGCTTAAATACCGTCTCTATCTTGACACCTCCGACTTTTACACCTACGAACAGGGTAGTTCCTACCGGCGGTGTGATGGTTCCGATACACAGGTTAAAGATCATCATGATACCAAAATGAATGGTATTCATACCCAGTGCTGTACATACCGGAAGGAAGATTGGGGTGAAGATCAGGCAGGCCGGTGTCATATCCATAAAAGTACCAACCAGAAGTAAAATGACATTGATCAGAAGGAAGATCACATACTTGTTACTGCTGATTGCCAGAAGTCCTGCAGATACAATGGAAGGAATATTTGTAAAAGCCATAACCCATGACATAATGCTGGATACACCGATCAGGAAAATAATAATTCCTGTCATTTCCGCGCTTTCACGGAAAATCTTCGGAAGGTCTTTCAGTTTAATTGATTTGTATACAAACAGAGATAAGATCAGACTGTATACAACTGCCACTACAGAACCTTCTGTCGCAGTGAACACACCGAAAATAATTCCACCGATTACAATTACGATAAGAAGCAGACACGGAATTGCCTGAAGAATTACTTTTCCGGCCTCTTTTGCTGTAAATTTCGCTTTTGCCCGATAACCTCTCCGTTTTGCAATGAAATAAATTACTACCATACATGCAAGTCCCCAGAGAATTCCAGGAATATAACCTGCCATAAAAAGTGCCGCTACGGAAGTTCCGCCGCTGACCAGTGAAAATGTGATCATTACGTTACTTGGCGGGATCAGGAGTCCTGTTGGTGCAGTTGCAATATTTACTGCTGCTGAAAAGTTTGGATCATAACCTTCTTCTTTCTCAATCGGTCCGATAATGGAGCCCATTGCTGAAGCTGCAGCTGTACCGGAACCGGAGATGGAACCAAATAACATATTTGCAAGAACATTTGTCTGTGCCAGCGCACCAGGCGCACGTCCTGTGATCAGTTTTGCAAGGTTAATGAGGCGGACTGCAATACCACCCTTATTCATGATATTTCCTGCAAGCACAAAGAACGGAATTGCCAGCAGACTAAATACCGAAATACCGGAAAAGATTCGCTGAGAACCGGTCAGTACCGCCACATCCATATTCATAACCGGAAGTATCGCGCACACCGAAGATACACCAAGTGCTACGGCAATCGGTACACCTGCGATCAGCATGACAATCAAAAGAACCAATATGATCAATCCTGAAATAATTGCTATGTTCATTTTCTATTTCCTCCCTACCCTTCTGCTTTCTGTACATAATTTCCACTGCACATATCAGCGATATTGAGCACACCGTATACCACGATTAAAATACCGCTGATCGGCATTACCGAATAAATAACTCCCATTGACACCCCAAGGGAAGCTGTTTTCTGTGTCATAGTCAGATCCATGATCGTAAATCCGCCATAGATCAGTACCGCTGCCGCAAATACGATGATCAGAATCTCAATCACAATATCCAGAATTTTTCGTTTTCCGGCGGAAAGTTTATCTACCACAAAAGTCATTTTCATATGGTCACGTTTACCAAACACATATGCGGTTGCAAACATCGCCATCCAGGCAAATGTGTAAGTAAGAAGTTCTTCCGAAACAGTACTTGGACTGTTGAAAACAAAACGTGTTACAATCTGATACGTTCCGACAATTACCATCATTGCAAACAGAACAATGCAGACGGTTCCAAGGATTTTATTCATTCCCTTTCTAATCTGATGTAATGCTTCCATCTACTTCTCCCCCTTTGTATCAGCATACTGTTCATTGTAAGTCTGAATGTGATCATACAGATCACGGATATCCGGGTTTGCATCCAGCATTTCCTGCTGTACATTGCTTACTTTTTCCTTAAACAGATCAATATCCGGATATATGAATTCCACACCCATATCTTCCTCTGCCGTTTTCTTTGCTTTTTCTACTTCTGTGGACCAGTCTTCCCGTTCCGTCTCACTTGCAAGTTCTGCCGCATCGTAAAATACCTGCCGTTCCTCATCACTCAACCCATTCAGGAACTTCAGATTTGCGATCAGCACATCCGGGATCATCTGGTGCATGGTATAAGAATAATATTTTGCAACTTCGCCGTGTTTGTTATCTGTTAAGGCAAGCTCATTGTTTTCTGCTCCGTCAATGACTCCCTGCTGAATTGCCGTATACACCTCACCAAAACTCATCGGTGATGCAGCCGCACCAAATGCATTTGCCATCTTTACACTGGCCGGACTCTGCTGAACACGCATTTTCAAACCTTTCAGATCATCCGGCGTATTGATTGGTTTCTTTGCATAGAAGTTTCTCGTTCCCACATCAAACCAGGTCACAACCCGAAGTCCTGTTTCATCCGTAGATTCATATACTTTTTCCATATAATCCGTATCATTCATAGCGGCATAATAAGCATCCGTGGAGGTAAACAGATACGGCATACTGAATACTTCATATACATCTGCAAAAATCTCAAGGTTCGGTGTTCCTACTACTACAAAATCAATGGCACCTGTCTGGGTAAGCTCGATTGCCTTTGTCTGAGATCCCAGAAGTTCATTCGGATAAATCTGAACTTCATATTTGTCTCCCAGTTTTTCTTCTACATATTCTTTAAATTTTTCCATTCCGATGTATTCCGGATGTGTCTCCGACTGTGAAAGCGCGACACGTATGATCTTCTTTCCGCCGCCCACCTGTTTTGTTCCGCTGCATCCTGTTGCCACTCCGGCGATAAGTGCTACACAGAGAACGCCACAGATTATTTTTCTGATTTTGTTTCTCATAACATTTCCTTTCTTGATACATTATTGATGTTGTCCTGAAATTACCGTTTCGTGTAAGCTCTTACATTGATGCTTGCAGTATATCATCGGTAACTGCCAAGGTGCAATCCCATTATTGAACAATATTTTTACCTGTTTTTTGTTCATTTTTTACAATTTAAATCTTTTTTCACTTTTTGTATTGACACTTTTAAACATTCGATGTATTTTCTGTGTAAGCTCTTACATTTCGTGTAAGAAACATTACATTTGACACTCCTGCAATAATTCCACTAAAAACGAAAGGACGGTACTGAACCATTGAAAACCTTTATTAAAATTCATCCTTCCGATACAGTCGCGGTTGCATTAACTCCGTTAAAAGAAGGCAGCGTCCTTCTGGTAGATGATCGCACTTCCGTTACATTAAAGGAAGATATCCCGCAGGGACACAAATTCGCACTGACCGATATCGCAGAAGGTTCCTCCATTATAAAATATGGAAATTCCATCGGCATCGCAAAAGAACCGATCAGCTGCGGTTCCTGGATACATACACATAATATGAAAACAGGTTTGGGAGATCTGCTGACTTATACTTATGAGAAAAAAACGATTTCCGAACAGCCTCAACCTGAACGGTATTTTCAGGGCTACCGTCGAAAAGACGGTCGTGCAGCGGTACGTAACGAAGTATGGATCATTCCAACGGTAGGCTGTGTCAATAACGTTGCACAGGCCATCGAAAAAGCTGCACAGAAATATATCACGGATGATATTGACGGTGTCATCGCCTTTACCCATCCCTATGGATGTTCCCAGATGGGAGACGATCAGGAACATACCCGACAGATCCTTGCAGACCTGATCAATCATCCGAATGCCGCAGCTGTCCTTGTACTTGGTCTCGGATGTGAAAACAGTAACATTGATGTTTTAAAAAATTATATCGGGGAATACGATCCGGATCGGGTACGTTTTCTTGTTGCTCAGGATTGTGAAGATGAGCTTGTAACAGGAACTTTAATCGTCCGTGAACTGATCCGTTATGCATCTCAGTTCCACAGAGAACCCATCAGCTGCAGCGAACTGGTAATCGGCATGAAATGTGGCGGATCCGATGGATTATCCGGAATCACTGCCAATCCAACCGTAGGCGGTTTTTCCGACCGGCTGATCTCCATGGGTGGTTCCACGATCCTGACAGAAGTCCCGGAAATGTTCGGAGCGGAAACACTCCTTATGAACCGATGTGAAAATGAGTCCCTCTTTCAGAAGACTGTGGCTCTGATCAACGATTTTAAAGCATATTTCAAACGCCACGGTCAGACGATTTACGAAAATCCATCTCCGGGGAACAAAAAAGGTGGCATTTCCACACTGGAAGACAAATCTCTTGGCTGCACACAAAAATCCGGCACTGCTCCGGTAAAGGGTGTGCTTGCCTACGGTGAACCGCTCCGTACCAGAGGTCTGAATCTGTTGAGTGCTCCCGGAAATGACCTGGTGGCCGCAACTGCACTGGCCGCATCAGGCGCACATATTGTACTTTTCACCACAGGACGCGGAACGCCATTTGCCTGTCCTGTACCAACCGTCAAAATATCCTCTAACAACACACTGGCCCAGAAAAAGCAAAACTGGATTGACTTTAACTGTGGTGTACTGGTAGATGACATTCCTGCTGAAGAACTTGCAGACCAGCTTCTTGACTTTGTCATAGAAATTGCTTCCGGAAGACAGTCGAAATCAGAAGAAGCCGGATTCCATGACATGGCCATCTTCAAGCAGGGTGTAACACTTTAATCTTTGTCAGAAACAGAAAGGTGGAACAAAAAAATGAAACAACTCTCCTATCAAACATTAAAAGAACAGAATTATTCCGGATATCTTCTTGAATCAGCTCCGGAACGTGTACTTCAATTTGGCGAAGGTAATTTTCTTCGTGCATTTGTAGATTATTTTATTGACGTAATGAACGAAAAAGCCGGATTCAACTCCAAAGTTGTTCTCTGCCAGCCAATCGCACCAGGACTTGCTGATATGATCAACGAACAGGAGGGTCTTTACACCCTGTTTCTCCGTGGATTTCAGGACGGACAAAAAGTAAACAAAAAACGTGTCATCTCCTGTGTAAGCCGTTGTCTGAACCCATATCAGGATTTTGATGCCGTTCTGGACTGTGCTTCCAATCCTGATCTGCGTTTTATCGCATGCAACACAACAGAAGCAGGTATTACATATGATCCTTCCTGCCAGTTCAAAGACACTCCGGCCTCTTCTTATCCGGGAAAGCTGACCCAGTTTCTGTATCGCCGTTTTGAAAAATTCGGAACCGTTCCGGGAAAAGGATTCATTATTCTTTCCTGTGAGCTGATTGATAACAACGGAAAAGAACTTGAAAAATGTGTTCTGAAGTATGCAAAACAGTGGAATCTCGGCGAAGCATTTATTGCATGGGTCAAAGAAGAAAACATCTTCTGCTCCACACTGGTTGACCGAATCGTTACCGGCTATCCACGCAGCGAAGCAGATGCGATCTGCGAAGAACTTGGATACAAAGACAATCTGATCGATACCGGAGAAATTTTCGGTTTCTGGGTTATTGAAGGTCCGCAGTCTATCAAAGAAGAATTTCCAGTTGATAAAGCAGGACTTCCAATCCTGATCACAGACAACCACAAACCGTATAAGCAGCGCAAAGTCCGCATTTTAAACGGCGCACATACTTCGTTTGTACTGGGCGCTTACCTTGCCGGTCAGGATATTGTAAGAGACTGTATGAATGATGATGTAATCTGTGGCTTTATGAACAAAACCATTTACGATGAGATCATCCCTACACTGGATCTTCCTCAGGAAGAATTAAAAGAATTTGCAGCAGCTGTGACAGAACGATTTAAAAATCCATTTATCGACCATGCATTACTTGCAATTTCCCTGAACTCAACCTCCAAGTGGAAAGCGCGCGTCATGCCGTCCCTGAAAGAATATATCAAACGCAAAGGAACGCTTCCTTCCTGCATCACAGCATCTTTTGCCTTTTATATCGCATTCTTTAACGGTCATACCATGACTGCAGACGGGCTCATCGGCAGCAGAACCGGAAATGATTATACAATCAAAGATGATCAGGTCGTACTGGATTTCTATCTGGCACACAAAAATGATTCTGTGAAAGATCTGGTTCATGCAGTCTGCACAAATACAGATTTCTGGGGCGAAGATCTCACAAAACTGGATGGTTTTGAATCAGCGGTCTGCGATTATCTGACACAGATCCGCGAAGATGGCACTTATGCCGTTATGAAAACGTTACTGAAATAAACACAGTCTTATCATTATGTGAGGAGAATAAACATGAACGCTACATTACAAAAACTTGAACAATTTGGTATTGTCCCGGTAGTTGTGCTGGACGACGCAGCAGACGCTGCTCCTCTGGCCAAAGCACTCTGCGAAGGCGGTCTTGCATGTGCAGAAGTGACCTTTCGAACCAATGCGGCAGAGGAATCTATCCGCATCATGAAAACAGAATTTCCTGATATGGTAGTTGGTGCCGGAACCGTCCTCACAACGGAACAGGTTGACCGTGCCATTGCAGCCGGTGCCGAATTCATTGTAAGTCCGGGATTCGATCCAAAAATTGTCTCCTATTGTCTTGAAAAAGGCATTGCCATCACACCTGGTGTTGTCACTCCAAGCGAAATTGCTCAGGCCGTCACCTTTGGTCTGGACGTTGTAAAATTTTTCCCTGCAGAACCATCCGGCGGTCTCGCCATGATCAAGGCTGTCGCTGCACCATATAATCAATTACGATTCATGCCAACTGGCGGAATCAACCCACAAAACGTTTTCCCTTATCTGCAATATGACAAAATTATTGCGTGCGGCGGAAGCTGGATGGTAAAAAGCAATCTCGTAAAAGAAGGGAAATTCGATGAGATCACTGCTCTGACAAAAGAAGCAGTTGCACTTGTTCATTCTGCACGGGAGGTGAAATAATGGCTAAAGTTGTTACATTAGGAGAAATCATGCTCCGGCTCTCTCCGCCTGGATATGAACGCTTTGCACAGGCTTCCAGTTTCGATGTCAATTACGGCGGTGCTGAAGCAAATGTTGCCGCTTCCCTGGCTCAGTTTGGAAACGACTCAGCATTTGTATCAAAAATCCCGGAAAATGCCATTGGTGACGCAGCAATCGCTGCATTAAAAAGCCTTGGGGTAAACTGCCAGTATATCGCGCGCGGTGGAAATCGCCTCGGCATCTATTTTCTGGAAAACGGTGCCTCCATCCGTCCTTCCAGTGTTGTATATGACCGTGCAGATTCTGCCATTACACAGGCAAAAGCGGAAGAATTTAATTTTGATGAAATTTTTGACGGTGCAGATTTATTCCATGTATCCGGGATTACACCGGTGTTAAGCCAGGATGCCGCAGACCTTACATTAGCTGCATTGAAAAAAGCCAAAGAACACGGTGTTACCGTTTCCTTTGATCTGAATTACCGCGCAAAGCTGTGGACAGATCATATTGTTGAAAAGCAGCACATGCTTTCCGACATGATGCCCTATGTCGATATTTGTTTTGGAAATGCAAGAGATGCGGCAAAATGCCTCGGCTATACAGAAAGCGGTATTGATTTTATCAATGGAGATTACAGCATCTGCGTGGACGAAACCCACATGACCAATGTCATGAAACACTATGGATTTACCCATCTGATCACGACCCTGCGAAACAGTGTCAGTGCTTCTGACAATGGATGGTCCGGAGCAATCTGTACTAATTCCGGTCTTTACCACGGAAGGACCTATGACCTGCACATTGTAGACCGTGTCGGTGGCGGCGATGCCTTTGCTGCCGGTGTCCTCCACGGAATCCTCGCAGACATGGGCTCAGAAAAAGCACTTGAATTTGGTCTGGCAGCCGCTGCCATCAAACACACTATCCCGGGCGACCTGAATTTCATATCAACAGAAGAAGTTCTGAATCTGATGAATACAGATGGTGCCGGACGTGTCCAGAGATAAAACAAGACAAAACTAACATAAAAATTTTCCTAACCATTTTTTATATTTAACCCTCTTCATGTTTTAAGGCTACCGACAGCAACTGACGGTAGCCTTAAATTTTTTCTCTATCACAATCTTTATAATAACATGGTCAACGTTCCCGCCACGATCAGGCATAATCCGACCGCTGCTTTTTTCGTCAGACGCTCCTTGAATACAATAAAGGAAAATGCGATGGACACCAGAATACTCAGCTTGTCGATCGGCACAACCACACTGGCCATTCCATCATGCAACGCCTTGTAATAACACAACCATGATCCGCCGGTAGCCAGACCGGATAAACAGATAAATCCAAGCTCGTTTTTCGGAATCTCCCGGATCGTGTGCTGTTTTCCTTTAACAAACACAACCACCCATGCCATTACAAGAACCACGCAGGTTCTGATCGCAGTTCCAAGGTTTGACTCCACGCCCTCAATGCCGACTTTTCCAAGAATCGCCGTCAAACTTGCAAATACCGTAGAGAGCAGTGCATAAACCAGCCAGGAACGTCCCTTTGGTTTCTCCGGCTCATCGGCCGTCTCTTTTTTCTGGATCATCATAAACGTACCGACACCGATCAGGACAACCGCAATACCTTTCACCAGTGTAATCGGCTCGCCAAGGAAAATAAAGGCAAGCACAATCGTCAGAATCGTACTTGATTTGTCGATCGGCACAACTTTATTTACATCCCCCATCTGCAGTGCTTTAAAATAGCACAGCCAGGATGCTCCGGTGGCAATTCCGGATAAAACAAGAAAAATCCATGTCTTGGTACTTAAGGAACCAATGGTTCCGATGGAACCTGTGATCAGTACCATGATCCATGAAAATATCAATACTACGATGGTTCGAATGGCAGTCGCCGCATCCGAATCAGTTTTTCTGATTCCGCATTTTGCAAGAATCGCTGTCAGTCCCGCAAAAATTGCAGAACCAAATGCAAATAAAATCCACATAACTTCATCCCTGCTTTCTGCAACTGCCATGTATCACATACACGTTGGATTTGGTGCATCGTTCTAATTTGCATAAGTTCTCATATCCTTTTCAGAATCACTGCACATTCCAAGCGACAGCTGCCTGTCTATTATACACCTGAATGAGTTATGTGGATTGTAAAGTTTATTTTACTTTGCATCAGTTATGGCAAACACCGTATCGTTGATCGTCACAGATTCTATCTGTTCCAGATCCAGAATGTGGTCAAATCCGATCCACATGTCATTATTTGTGCTGTACTCGCTATAAAATTCATTTTTCACCTGCTGCGCCTTGCTGTCTATCACATATGTGCTGCCATCTTTCATCTGTACAGAAATCTCATCATATTCCGGATCAACGTCTGATGCCCCCTGATTTGTGATCACCATGTCATAACTGGTCAACGCAAGCTGCTGTTCGCCATTTTCGTTGCTCCATGTCAAAGACGGAATACTCTCACTTTCCGGAATTGTAATATTTGCCAGCTCTGTTTTACTATCTTTCGTGCCATCCAATTCTTTAAGAACCAGGCTTAATGCAGCATCTGCCTGTTCAGAATCCATCAGATTAAACACCATATAAAACACCTGGGTATCATCATCACTTACATCTGTCTCTATATAAACGCGCCAGTCAGGTGTTGCCTGTCCGGAACTTTCCAGTCCCATTGTCAGCCATACATCTGTGTCCGTCGGATTTATCTCCTGTAAGTTTCTGGTTTCCATCGTCCAGTAATCATATTCCGGCAAAACATCTCCCGTCAGTATATACCACGGTTCTCCTTTTCCGGATACACGGTTCACTGTAAACTGCATAATTCCGGAATGCGTTGCCGCACTTCGAACCACCTTGTCAATCTGCACTTCATATTCGGCTCCCTGATACTCATAGGATGCCTTTGTATTCTCATCTGCACCTGTATCATTTACATAAGATTCCACCGGTACTGTATTTGTTTCACCAAACAGATTTCCAAATAAATTCGTCTTTTCTGCTGCAAATACCGCGCTTCCGGAAATACTTAATGCAATCACTAATGCTGCCACTGCCTTTGTTGGTTTATGTGTTTTTCTCATTATTTTGGCTCCCTTCTCCTGCCGGTCTGCCCGTTTCAGAATATTCTGATTCAGCCAGAAGTCCGGTCCTTCTTCCGTTTCAGCCGGAGTAAGGGATTTTTTTAATACATCATCCAGATTTTTCATAAAACAGAATCCTCCAATTCTTTTCTGAGATATTTCCTCGCACGCATCAGTTTGCTTTTTATACTGCTCACCGATTCATGCAGCTGTTCCGCAATCTCTGCTACCTTCATATTTTCCATGTAATACAAAAGCACCACTATCCGCAATTTTTCCGGCAATCGGTTTACGGCATTCTGTACCAGCAGTTTCTCCTGGTTAGAAATCACCGTGTCCTCCACACTGTCTGCTGCCAAAAAATTTTCTATCTGACTTTCTTCCGAAGCCGGTACAATATCTGCAATCCGTTTTCGCCACATTTGCTTGCGACACTGATTTTTCCACAAATTCACCGCAATTCCAAGCAGATAGCTTTTCGGATTTTCCGTATCCTTAACGTTATCCAATTCCCACAATTTCAAAAATGTCTCCTGATACAGATCATCCGCCGTATTTTTATTTTGCGTCAGCCGTTTGCAGAACAGGTAAATATCTCTGCCATATTCGTTGATATATTTTTCCAGCTGTTGTTTTTCCATTTTAAATTAAAACTCCCATTTCTGACGTCTTCTCTGGGTAATCTTAACTACCCTTACACTCTTATATTGTCATAACTTACCAGTTGGTTGCAAAATATATTGCAAAAATATTATGAAAGAAGTATATGTGGTATATTTCATTGCTCATAGAACACAATTATGCTATAATTATGTTGTCGAAAGGAGGGAAGTATTATGCCACTTATTATGCCCATTAAAGATTTACGCAACACAACCGAGATTTCAAATATCGCACACAAGGAACAGGAGCCTATTTTTATCACTAAAAACGGATATAGCGACCTTGTTGTAATGAGTAGTGAACTATATGATAAATTTGCAAGACTGAATCGCATCGACCAAGCAATTTCCGAATCCGAGCAGGAAATTGCTAACGGTGCAGAAGCAGTTGACGCAGAAATAGTTTTTGCAGAATTGGAGAAAAAACATTTTGGATAAATACAAGGTAAAGGTCAACCCAAGAGCGATCCGTGACTTAGACCTCATTTACGAATATATCGCAAATGAAAAATTAGCTCCTGAAAATGCAAAAAAACAAGTTGACCGCATTAAGAAAGCTATTTTAAACTTAGATACCTTCCCTCAGTCACACCAAGAACGAAACGAGGGCAGATATGCCGGAAAAGGTTACAGACAGCTACTAATTGACAACTATATTGCTATTTTTCGCATTGATGAACCATGTAAAAACGTTTATGTGGTAACAATACAGTATCAGGGACGGAATCTGTAAAACAAGCCCCAAATGACTCTGCAAGTCATTTGGGGCTTACTGTAAATAGATTTCGTTTAAAATAAATATCACTTCAAGAGCATTTACATTTCTATATCACTGCTTAATAATCTGATTTTTTAATGACAATATTTCACGTTTACAAAAATATAAATTACATAACCATGTTTCAAAAATACGATTTGCAATCGCCAGCACGCCATGGTTGTTTTTCACAAATCCAAACATCGTTGCCACACTGATTGCCGGCTCATAATAATTGTAAGCAATTGCTTTTCCGGTAAATAGCAATGACTGTAACATATCATTCAATTCCGGATAACGATTCAGCTTCTCACTCAATGATTCGAACAATGTATTTTTCTCTGCCAATAGCATACGGACCGCTGCAAAAAATCCATGTCTGGTCCACACATTTTTCAATCCATTTTCATCGTAATCAGTGTTAATATCTTCATCCATAATCTGACATAATCGTGAAACAATGAACGGATATCCTGATGTATACTGATACAGCAGCGCTGCTATTTCATCAACATTCATTCCGGTATGATAATCCTGCTCATAGTCTCTGAGCATACCTGCAATTTCTGTTTCCGAAAAGCTCATATCGATTTTAAAATCTGCCGCAATATTCCATGGACTGTTATATTTATGTTCCTCATCCGGTCTGATTTTATGTCGGAGATTTTTCACATCATACACACCGGCTAAAATAACCGATTTGAATGCTGTTTGCTGAAAACGATTGATATACTGCGCACGAAGCTGCCCCAGGAAATCCAGGAAAACCTGATTATTTGATGCACTGTCTACCTCATCGATCATCAAGACAATCGGCTTATCAGAAAATTGGCAGATATCACCCAGTCCCTCAAACAATGGTTTTAATGTAAAATAATCATGCCTGTTTTCCACATGATTTTTCAAGTCATTCAGCGTTTCTTTTAAATCGTCATTTAATGTTGGCTTGCACTTTTTGAACAGCCGTAAAAATGAATTACAGAAAGAAAGCGCAAAAACATTTTCGTTTGCGAAGTCAGCACTGCCAAATGTCTGAAAATCCATCAATACAACATAATATTCTGATTCCAGCAAGCGCTTTAATGCGATCAATGTCGTGGTCTTTCCATACTGACGTGCTTTATTGATTGTAAAGTATTTGCCATCATCTACAAGTACTTTTATCTCCTGTAAACGCTGCGCAATGTTTACCATATAATGTTCTTCTGGTATACATACAGCAGTTGTATTGAATACTTTTGACATGTTTTCCTCCTGTCTAAATTGTTCTATCATCTATACTAGAAATCGTATTATTGCTGATAGTTTATCCCTTTGACCAGACACCGCTTCTTGAAAAATGAAATACCGTAGCACAATACTTCATCGTAATCATCCTCAAATTCCTTCGCATACATCCGATCATCAATCTGAGCAAGCGCCGCATTACAATCTGATGCTAAATCTGTCAATGCATCTGACCTTTTAACCTCAAATACCGCCACGCGACCATTCACAATATCGCTGACTACGATATCACTGGGCCCTTCTCCATGTTCTTTATTAGATTCCACCGCATATCCTGCTCCGGCAAAAATACCGGCAAGAAACGCATGATAAAAATCCTCTTTATAGTCGTGATAACTGATTGTTTTTCGCAACAGCTTATTCATTTCCTGTGTCAGTAATTCGCAGTCATTTTTCCATACAGCATTGAACAAAATCTGACGGCTCCATGTTTTTGCGCTGTCGCTAAACCATTTCATTACGGTGGTTTCAAAAATCTCCTGAATCTCTGCATTTGGAATCACCAACGCTGATAATCCATCTGGCACAGAAGTTGACAAATCTTCTTCTCGTACCGTTGTAAGATAACCAGTCAGATACAAAATACTCCACAGATTTTCCTCTGAAGAATGCAGATAATCATATGTCAAACTCTCATCAATCTGCTCTACGATATAGCCTCCTGCAAGCAGAGTCTCCAATTTTTTCGTAATACTGCTTCCTGCATAATCAATAAAGGAACGGATGATCGCATTGTCACTGGTATTTTTCCAATAGCTGTCTGGTTTCGCTTCCGGATCACGCTGCAGATCACACAGATAATTCATCAGATCCCACGGACAATAAACATCCACATTTCCAAAATGATATCCATCGTACCAGTGTTTTACACTTTCCGCATGTCTGCCTGCATCTGCATCTTGTGACATGCTTCCACCACTTAAATCGCAGATTTTGAAGCGGGGGCTTCTTGCTCAATGGCTCTACTGAGCCAAGTATCTACAAGCTATCCTCGCGTGCCCCGCGATTCATTTTTACCCAGTTATGGGATATTTTTATTGTCTGGATACAGACACTTCCCATC